>Ga0316207_10000528_pt1 | contig 59465 bp, 64 predicted proteins | sample 6weekpyrite_MG_FD_204943 | JGI IMG/M metagenome (GOLD analysis project Ga0316207, IMG submission 204943) | Microbial mat bacterial communities from mineral coupon in-situ incubated in ocean water Damariscotta River, Maine, United States -... | ecosystem: Environmental > Aquatic > Marine >...
ATTATGTGCCTTTCATGCGTGACAGATCGGACTTAGGTGATAAATCAACCGCGTCCGGTTTGGGTGACACTGGCAGTAATGGAGTGCTGAAGCGCTTTAAAGGCTCTGATAGACCGATTATCAACCCACTCGAATCCATCATGGCCGATGTTTATGAAACCGAAGTCTCTATTAAGGGCAATGATTCTCGCCGGGCGCTAGTCGATATTGCCAAGGATGCTGGTTATGGTTCAGGTGCTGTCGTCGAGAAGATACCTGATAATGAAATTCGCCGTATGTTTATCGGTATGGAAGAGATAAAGCAGGCATTGGTTACTCAAATGGACTGGTCTGCTTTAACGGAGCGTGATTCGGCAAGCCTTGAAATGGTTCTTGGCGGCATGGACGATATAGACGCGCCAGGCTTAAGCTTCTTCCGTGCTGGTGACATCAACGAGCGAGGCGAGCCCATTATATTCGTTTGGGAAGGTGGCAAGAGAGAGGCTTACAGGCTTGCTGATGGCGAATTTGGAATGGAACTCTATAACGCATTCACTACCCTGAACCGGGAAGAAGTGCCTTTGCTGGTGGATTTGCTGTCATTACCCGCACAAACCATGCGTTTGGGTATTACCGTCGAGCCAACATTCCAGGTTACAAACACCATTCGAGGTGAGTTAACCACTTGGATGCTGGATCCCAATTACACCCCGGGTGTTGATTTCGGGAAAGGGCTTAAGTCATCGGTAGCTTTTGATGAAATGAAGCAAGCCTATGTTGGTGCTGGCGGCATTATGGGTGGTGTAAACGCCAACTCGATGGCGGCAAAGCGCGCAAAGCAGGACATTGAAACCGTATCCAGGACAGGCGCCGATATTCGCCGGGTATCGTGGCGCGGATTTTTAGCAGCAACTGAGATATCTGAATCTGCTATGCGTATTGGTTTGTTCAGGAAAACCTTCGAGAAAGCGAAAAAGGAAGGCTATACCGATAAAGAAGCAGTGATCGAGGGCGCTTTTACCGCAAGAGACATCACTGATTATGGTCGTCATGGCTCGAAGATGCTTTCCGCACAAAGAATCATCACGTTTATGAATGCTCACTTTCAAGGTATGGATAAATTCAGCCGCACCCTGGGTGGTTCTGGATCCTATCAACAAGCGCTTCGCTATGTGTTCGGTCAAACTGAGTCATTAACGGCTAGAGAACAGAAAAACCTCTCTACCGGGCGAAAGCTTGTTACCAAAATGGTTTTGGTGGGAATGGCTGGTGCTGCATTGACCATGCTCTACAGTGACGACGAGGAATATCAGGAGTTTTCAGAATACTTGCGGACCATGCACTGGATGGTTAAGGCGCCTATGTTGGTTGATGGTGAATGGAAGCTTGGTTGGTACGCGATACCGAAACCCTTCCAAGAGGCAATGCTTGGAAACATCATGGAGCGCGCCTATGGCGCTTATTACTATGATGACCCGGAAGAAATGGAAAAGATGAAGCGAGGCATTATGATGATGCTTGGCCCACCAATGATCCCAGTCGCTATACGTCCGACCATTGAGCATTTCGCCAACAAGTCTTTGTATAACGACATGCCGCTGATTAGCGACAGGTTAAAAGGCCTGGATCCAGAGAAGCAGTATTACGCATGGACAAGCAGCCTAGCCAAGAAGATCGGCAAAGCCAACGGCATACCTCCTGTACTGATAGATCACTACATTGTGAGCTATACAGGGAGCATGGGGCGAACTGCATTAGGTTTGACCACTGCAGTAGATGAGAATGCGCCGACCCTTGGCGGTGATGATATGTTCTTCCTGCGCCGGTTTATCAGGGACTGGACGCGCTCATCATCATCTAAAACCGATTTCTATCGAATGATGTCTCGTGATGGCGGTTCTATGACCGCGAAGTACAGCACATTCAAAATGCTTGTATCAGATGACTCGAACGATGAAGCCAGAGCGTACTTAGGCAAACTCAAGGACCATGAGGCGGCTTATGTGATGGCTCGGTATACCGGGGCAATCGCCCCCGGCAAGAGCCAGGCTAAGTTTCATCCTTTGCACCGGGCACAGTTGATATCCAGATATTACAATCAGGCTAGAAACAATGTGCGCGATTCTGAAACCATAAAGCCAGATAAAAAGCGTCGATTAGATGATCTGATATCGCAACGTGTCGTGATGGAAATGAGAAATGCCATGATTGCATCAGGGTTGCCTGGGTATCAAAAGCGAGAAATGTTTGATTTGAGCAAGAATGCTAAATCTATCGAGAAGCTATCACCTAAGACATGGCAGCTCATGGAAGATTTAAGCGGGAATCTCCATACTGCCCAGGACACATACAATGCCTACCCTAGTTTCCAGGCTGATATGTTGAAAATGAGAGCCGAGATTATTGAATCAACTGGTGATATTGATCCTTTGAATAATCCATTAGACGGTGTACGATAAATGTTCCTAATCTGAAACTAACCAAACCAACCGGAGATAAAAAATGCGAAAGCTTTTTTATGTATTAAGTTTGATGATTGGCTTTCTTGTTCCTGCGCTTGCTTCAGCTGGCGTAGAAGCAGGTGATGGTCCAATGCTGTCAGACGATGTTTTTCTTGTTCAAGTGACCGAAGCTGCAAAAGAATCAGGTGATGTTCTGGAGCCGGATATTCTCGACGAAAATCTACTGGCCCCGTTGTGGTTTTGTTGCCCAGGTGATCCAGATGGTTACGAGGCACCAGAAAGGGATATTGGCAGCGACCAACTGACCCCTAATAGGGTGCCGATTGTCGACGTTGCCAGCATGTTTAATCTGGAAGATGGAATGATCCCGGTAATTAACACGAGCGGATACTTTTGGGCAAACAATGGACCTGAAGACCCGGATGGTTGACAGGTAAGCAAAAAGTAAAACAACAAAAAGGCGCTTTAATCGGCGCCTTTTTTTATGAGTTCAATAAGAAAGTTTATGGCATTGCCTTTTTTGACATCATCAGTTGTGAACCACACAACCTTATAGCCAAGCAGGGTAGCTGAATTCATCTTTGTGACATCGCGCTGGTAAGAGGTTCCCCGGGTGTGAGCGCCGCCACTGTGAGTCCCGCCCTGAACCTCAATCAAAATGCCATAGCCATCTAACTCGAAGTCGTAAATGTATCCTCTACCATTGAGCGGCGAGACAATTTTAACTTCTCGGTAAAATTTAATACCTTGAGTTTTGAGGTGTAGCGCGAGTGTTTCCTCACCTTCAGATTTTGCTTTAGGTATCTTTGTGACCATTATGTACCTTTCGTTTCATTGTGTGCCGCCATTATCGACCGGCCAATCATTTCCACAACCTGGGGTAGCAACGTTCTCACACAAGACCCAAGTGGGCCGGATTTCTTGTACAAGGCGGAGTACTTCTGGCCAGAGGTGGCGGTCATCATTCTGGCCTTTTCGCTGCCCGGCAGTGCTAAAGGGCTGGCATGGGAATCCTCCGCAAATAAGTCCAATGTCTTCGATTCCGTCATTTTTCAATTGCTCCGCTGTTAGTGTTCTGATGTCCGTATATTGCGGTACGCCAGGCCAGTGTTTTTTTAATACTTGGCGACATTTTTCGTCGTATTCACAAAACGCTGCTGTTTCAAATCCTGCTCGATCGAGGCCGAGACTAAAGCCCCCAATCCCGCTGAACAAATCTAATGTTTTCAATCATCCCCCCATTGAAAGCAGTTCATTGATGACATTCTGCGCTTGTTCCTCGCTCTCGAAATGCTGGGAGAGTATGAAGTTCCACACAACGTCAAAAGCGTCTTTGTAGAATTTATTAAAGCGCTCCTGCCCCATTGTCTCAAAATTTGTCGATTTTAATTCTTTTCGCCAACCTGCTGGCGTTAGGATGAGATTGTAATAGCCTAATTCCTCTTTAATCCACATGTGAATATCATCCTTGTCTTTTGCTGGCAGTTCGTAATGTGCCGCTCGTTTCTTCTTGATCGCTTCCTGGTAAGCAATTCTTGCTTGTTCTAGTCCCTGTTTCCCGGAACCGTCCGTTAACTTATTCAGATAGATAGCGAAACCTTCTAGCAATTTCTCTTCAGCTGGAGACAAACAACCGCTAGTAGGTGTCCAGTATTGAGAAGCTAATTCCAAGAGCCCGGACCAGTAAAGCTTGTTATGCTGTGTTGACCTATGAGTGCGCTTCTTCAATATCCAGCGATAAACTTCGCCATGCTTTATCTTGGCAGCCTCATTTTTGTCTTCATCGTTGCAGGCGAAGAATGCACCACCATGTTTGACAGCTAAAAAACTTATTGGCACTTTGATCCCTCGGCTAGTTTCCATACTCGCTGCATAGCACCATGACGAGATACCAACTTGCTTTGATGGTATTGCCCGGTGAAAACAAACTCCTTTGATTTGAAGACAGCGCCCCAGGCGTTTGGGTGTAACGGCACAAGTGGGCATCCCGCTCGAACATCATCAGAGGTTACAGTCCCTTTTGATTGAGCGACCAGCTTTGCCGTGCCTCTCGCAGCAATGAGAAACTCATGATTGTTTTCCGCTACCTGTCGAATACCATCTTCCTGCCGTTGCAGTGCAACTGATAAATCAAATTCTTCCTGTACCATTTCACACTCCTGATTGATTGATTCCTTCCATTACTTCTTCTGGTATCTCATCTAAAAAGCTGCATTGATCCATTTGCTTGAAAAACAAAGCACGTTGAGTGCCGTACTTGCGGTAAAACACCTTTTTCTTCCTGGAAACCATGCAATGACATTTGGCGCATAGCGCCAAGAGAAAGATCATGCCTATGATCACTGTGCCATACGCTAAAAGCTTCTTTTTCCCGGCTGATCCAACTACGTGGTGTACTTCAATCGGGCCGTACATCCCGCAAGCGCTGCATTTTCCGAGCCCTGCAACAAACTTTCGTACTCTTTTTTCAATGGCATTCTCGCCGCGTGTTGTCTTCGAGGCTTTACGTTGCATCGTCTATCCCTTTGGTTATTTTTAGTAATTTATCTATAGCTGCTTTCCCTTTTGCCAATGAACTCCCACTAGGCGCCGGTAGTTGCCTGGATCTTGGCGCGGCGGGTAGGTGCGCTTGATGGCGTTCAGTCAACTTCATAAATCTTCCGATGTTTGGTGCGTGGTCCGGGTACTGTTTGATTGACAGATCAATAGCTCTTTGAATCCGCTCCCTACGTCGAAGCGTAAATTCTTCAGTTGTCTCCTGTGCCTGGCGAACCATAGTGTCGATAATGGCGAAAGCCCATTGCCTGCGCTTATAGTTGATTTCGCTATCAGCCAAATTGCTATTCCATGTCGGGTAGGTCAATTTGAAAACAGAAAATATTCTGTTCACCAGAAGCCTAACTTCTTCTGGAATTTGCCTACTCTGCCCAGTCGGTGTCTGAGTGTTCATTTTGAATCTTCATGTCTCGAAAAAATTCTAGTTTGGTGTCATTCCTGCAAATCAGCTCAATATCATCGAAAACCGTACTGTTGGTTCTTGTCTTACCCTGGTGATGAGGGCTAGCTTTGCAGTTGTCTATTGCTAGCATGATGTCAGCAACCGGATAGGTTTTTAGCCTGCCAGCAATCTTCTTGTGTCTCTCAGCTGTGAGCTTCACCCTGTTGGGGCTTTTGCCCATAACCTCGGTCCAATAATTGAAAACTTCAAACACCTTTTCTTTTAAATTATCAGAGACAGAGACAGAGACAGAGCGGCGGGCATTTTGATTGCAATCAGCTAGCTTTATGCTAGCGCCGCTATGTTCTTGATTATCAAGGCACAATTCAATGAAGTTAAGTGATGCAAACAGTTCAAGGTTCACCTTCTTCTTGCTATTGATTCTTGCAGTTATCCAATTTTCATCAGCGGGAATTCTGTTGTTCAGTTTGCCTGCCAGGATCCATAACGCCATTAACTGGAATTTCTCGTGATCATCAAGTGTTGAAAAATCGTAATCATCGAGAATACGGCCATAGAGCTTTATCCATGGTGGGTTTCGTTTCTTGTAGTGCTGAAACTGCTCCCAATTAACTACTTGATAATAAGAGCTACTCATCCCCCGACTCACCCAGCGCAATAAATTCGCTCAAAGGTAAGTCAAATGCTCGAGCAACGCTTTCAGCTGTAGTCATTGTGCAGTTGTAATTGGCTTTGCACATATTTGATATGCGCTGATGAGAAACCCCCATCTTTTTAGCTAACCAATTTGTACTTTTGTCGTACTTGGCTAATGCCATTTTGATGCTTTTTCTTAAATTCAATATTTGTTCTCCTTGTTAAAATAATCAAATTTATGGTTGCGATAATACATTCGTGTGTTTATATTGCAACTCGTAACGCAAAAGAATTTAAACAAGGGAGGATTCTTTTACGATGGAAACAACCATGTACATCTTCAAGCCTGATGGCGATCACGATGTTTTAGAAGTGGATTTGGCTCGTGATCCTGGCTATATCGAATTAAAAAAATTGGTCGAGCCACTACTCAGCGGAGGAATGGAGCGCGTTACCGTCAAGTTCCAGGACAAGGTAGTTGATATGTTCGTTGACGAGATAGGCTTGTTAAAAGGATTGCCAAGAAATGAAGCGGCAACCATGATCTATCGCAAAAACACACTCGATCACAATCCTGAAATGGATCCAGAAGAATTGTCGTTTATTGCTGGTGTCGCTGTCGTGTTCAATCGCCCGGTGTGGTTCTAATGTGCCTTTTCATCATTAAGTGTGTGGCGTTCTTTGGCGCCATCTTGATCACTGCTTATGGTTTGCGTCTTGCTGAGAATGCGCGGCGCAAAGACTTGGGCATGGCGACAAGAAACACTGACAAAACGAAAAATAGGAGTCGGAAATGTCAAAATTAAATAAAGGCCCGGTAACACTAGAGGCCGAAGGTAATGAAGCAGAAACAGTTGGATCAGAAATTGTCGAACGGCGAGAAAGAATGCCCGTAGCTCAGATTTCGGATAACCCGATAACAGCGTCTATGCAGATTATCGCCCAGGCGGCGGCAGATCCTTCATGCGATGTTGAGAAAATGAATAAATTGCTTGATATGCGTGATCGTGTTGAAAAGTCCGAGGCAGAGAAATTATTTTGGAAAGCTTTCCCAAAGCTGCAAAATGACCTACCTGAAGTAACGAAAGAAGGCGAAATCGTTAATGATAAGCACGGTTTCACGATACCTTACGCCAAGTTTGAGGATGTCATTAGAGCGATAAAGCCAATAATGGCAAAACATGGCTTTGCGCTTTCTTTCAGACACAAAACGCAAGATGGCGGCGCGATTCTTACAACAGGAATACTTTCTCATAAAGGCGGCCATTGCGAAAAAGATGAGTTTTTATCACTGCCAGATAACAGCGGTTCTAAAAACGGTATTCAAGCAATTGGATCAACCCGATCTTATGGAAAGCGATATACCCTGACTTCATTAACTGGTATCGCATTTGGCGGCGAAGACGATGATGGTCAAGCAGCTGGCGGCTCGGCTAACCCGCAACCTGCTGCAAAGCCAGAAAGCGTAGATGGTGCTAAGTTGGTTGATAAAAACCAAATAAAGATCATCGAGCGAACAGCCGAAAATAAAGGGGTGGATATCAAATTGGTGCTGAAGCACTACAACATACCATCACTGGATAAATTGAGATTCTGTGACTTGAACGGCTGTCTCGAACTAATCAAGGTACAGTAATGCTGGCATTCGACGAAGCAACTCACACCTACCACCTAAACGGCAAGCGACTGCCAAGTGTGACCCAGGTGCTAGATGTTATTTCGAGTTACATGGGCATTCCCGCTGATATTCTTGCGAAGGCTTCGGCGCGGGGTAACTATGTCCATACACTCACGGAACACCATGACAATGGCGTACTGGGTGAATATGACGTTGAATACGAAGGCTATCTTCTTGCTTGGAAAACATTCCTTCAGACTTCAGGTTTTGAGCCTGAGTTAGTTGAATTCAGAATGGCAGACGAGAAGATTGGCGCGGCTGGCACCCTGGATAGATATGGTTCAGTGATTAAAAAGGGAGCCCTAAAAAAAATCTTGCTGGATATCAAATCAACTGCGGTGCTGGTTCCCTCGGTAGGTCCGCAAACTGCAGCCTATGAGAAATTGCTCAAGGCTTCTCTACCAGAAATCAAAGTGGATGAGCGATGGTGCGTATTGCTTAAGCCAGACGGTTCATTCAAAAAACACAATTTAACAAGTCGAGCTGACTGGGCAACTTTCCGGGCGGCTTTGACTATTCACCAGTGGAAAGAGGAAAACATAAAATGAGTAAGATGACATTCAATGTCGGAGTACCAGAATCGGTTGAAATGACAATGAACCAAATACGTTCACTGTTTAGCAACGAAGAAGGCGGATCTTTTGGGAAGATCAAAAAACAGTCAGAGTACGATTACATGCTGGACATGTTGAAAGACATGAAAGGCAAACTCAAAACGATTGTGGCCGCTCGCCAGGAACTGACAAAGCCATTAAATGATGCCAAGCAGGATATCATTGATTGCTTCAAGCCTTTGCAGGACGAATGCGCCCAGTTTGAGCAAAGCACTAAGGCGCTTATGGAAGCCTGGGATGATGAGCAGGAGCGAAAGCGCAGAATTGCTCAGGCTGAAGCTGAAGAAAAAGCACGAAAAGAGCAGGAAGCTTTGGAGCGACGCGCCGAGAAAGCCCAAGAAAAAGGCCATCACGAAAAAGCTGACGAACTAATGGAGGCATCTGAAAAGGTACATGCCGCGCCAGTAGCACCAGCACCAGCAGCAAAAGGCAGGATAGCCGGGCGCCGCCATGAGGTAACTGTAAACAACAAGGTGGCTTTTCTTTGCGCTGCACTGGGAGTGAAAGTAGAGGATACGCACCCAAACCCGCAGTATTTGGCTTCGGTTAACATTGACGACAAGAAGCTGTCGAAACTTGCCGCAATGATGGATGGTGACTGGGAAGTGCCCGGCACTAGCTACCGGGGCGGTACAAAGATCGGCATCAGGGCATAAATCCTGATGTTTAACCAATCGGAGTTATAGTCAGAGAATTTCCGAGGCTATAACTCCGCACCACAAGGAGTAAGGTTTGTCTGATTTAATTGATAACACAAAGATCCTGGAAGATCTGGATGCTGGAATGTTTCAGCAAAAGATAGCAGCAGCCATGACTGACGCTGGACGCGCAGCGATTGGCTATGCAAAAAACTCAAAGGTTACAATCGTGCTGACGTATCACCCGATTAGTAATACCAGACAGTGCCAGGTAACGCACCAGATATCATCTGATGTGCCACACGAGTTCGGCAACACCGTCGACAAGGATACAAAAACCACTCCGGTTTATATCCATGACGATGGCCGGCAATCAATCACCCCTCAAAACCAAAAAGACATGTTCCCGACTGACTAAGGGAGCATGCGTAAGGAGTAAGTTTTGGAAAGAGATACAATAGAAAAGTTGGAAGAAATGTCAAAATGCGGCGAGCCGGTTGATATAACTGATGTCCGCTCGATTCTTTTGTCTGAAGGGATGAGAGTAGAATCTCTTGAAAAATTCAATATACATCGTGATCGTTTCAAGGGTATTTATGAAACTCACGATTTGAAAGCTTTTATCGAGTATCACGATGATCGCGAGGAAGCGAATACGTTTGTCGACATGGAAGCTATGACAGCCAGAACAATATTTGACCTGGGAACGCCAGAAGAGCCCCTGCATTGTGAACACAGAGCGTTGCTGACGCTTAAGGCAACGTCAGAGTACAGAGCATTCGACAAACTACATAAGTATGACTTTAGCCAGGAAGATCTTTTCAACTGGCTTCAGGACTGGCCGAATATGGTTGAACATATTTATGATACCGGCGAAAAAAGTGGTGAAATGACTTTCGATGTTGCTTGTATGAATATCAGAAACATCACCATTGAATCTCAATCGCAGGTCAATTCTCAGAATGGCGATTTTGTGAATGAGCGGTCAAATAGCGCGAGGATCGAAGCAAAGAGCAGTAGCGGTGAGCGATTACCGGCTATTTTTACCTTGCAGTTTGTTCCCTATCGAGGATTTCGCCCAAGAACCATTGATTTGCGACTTGCTGTGAAGTTTGTTAATGAAAAGCCAATGATTGCTTTGCGGACCATTGGCTTGGATGACATGCTTGAAGCGATAAGCGAGGAATTTCTCGATCATCTTGAATCCAAACTAGATTGCCTAATCGGTAGTTTCTTCATCAAATAAGAGGTTAAGCAATGGCTGATTACAAACCAAGACCGAATGATATTTGGTATTCTGAGTTTGAATTAGCCGTTGCCTATCTCGAGAGAGAGAAAATTGAAAATGAACGTAAAAATAATTGCGGTACTGATTTCAGTAGTGGTGGGTTTATTCGCCATCTTGCAGGTATTGAACGAACGGAACAAAGCCTTGCAGCAGACAATTACAACGATGGAAGGTTTGATTGCGACTCAAGAAAGGACCATGGAACTATCGCAGGCCCTGAATCTTCAGAACAGAGCAACCCAACAAGACCTGGAAGCCAAGCTTCGGGCGAAAGACAGTGAACATCAAGCAATGGAGAGGGAGTTATACCATGCCAGCATTACTGCAAACGTCGAGTATCTTCAGAAGCCTTTCGAGTCTGGCAATGATATTGCTGATCGTCGTCGGCGTATCTTCATGCGGATTGATGGCACGGAAAATCGAGGTCAGAGAGATACCTTACCTGCCGCCAATAGTGCTTCCCCCGGAACCGAGACAAACTGATTTTGCAGACAGACTGCCCCAACCATTGGTGCTAAGTAGCGCTGAGGCGGCTTATTATGCTGAAGCTTGCGAAGCATTCCAGTCTGGAGAGTACACGACACTGGAACTGTCGAGCAGTTACCCTGGATTAACGCCTGATGCAGCCTGCAATTGGAGTTTGGCTTGCTATACCGTTGCTGGAACTGGGCAGTTTGATGAGATATTAAACGATGTGGCGCTTGAGTTTGAGCGAAACAGAGACATTGACGCGGCTTTGAGGCGAATTATCCAAAGTATTGAGACTGTGGTGCGGAAGAGGAATGAAGATGGAAATTGATTTGGAAAAAATCAGTGATCACGTACACGATACTTTGCCCGAAGGGCTAGTTTATCTTCTAGCACTCTTCCCCCCAGGTGCGGAAGGGGAAACAGAAAAGCAGGCTTACATACTGTTTAACTGTGAGAATACGGAACTGCCCTTATTGTTTGCCACAATTGCGGGTAATATTGAACGTGAAGACACACAGTTGTTTGAATTTAATAAAAAAATAGGAAATACCATGGCCGGAAAAGATATGTTTGATTTTGAATCAATGTCAGAAACCATTAAGCATTTTGGTGACAAGCAACTGGTCGTCAATGACCCAGTTCAGGGAGACATGGTGATTCCTGTCACACTGAATGATTTGGTTCGATTCACGCACGAAAGCGGCGCTTGCACCAGCAGACATCAGACTGCAGCAGAGCTACAAGGAACTGAGGAGAACGAATAGTGTACTTCTTAGCTATCATCACCGTAATCGCACTGATTATTGTCATATACGGTTACTGCAATGCCAGGCAATTTGAGCTGTTTGTTTCTGCGCTGGATAAAGAAGAAGAATATGATTCTTTCTCTTTTGTCCTGGGACTTGGAGTAATGTTGATTTGTTTTTTTATAGGTTTGTGGGCCGGTTCTGTGTGGTATGGCTTAAATCCTATCTGGTAGCTTTTGCGATTCTATGATTAAAAAGACAAACAGAACGGTTTATGAAGCGAAGCTAAAAGGTTTATCGGACCTGGACGCATATCGCGCCGGCTTCCCTCTATCTAAAAAATGGAAGGATGAAACCGTCGAGAAGAAAGCAGCGGCGCTATTGAGTACCGATGAAGCAAAGGCTTTTCTCGAGAAGAACGCGCCCAAGAAGAAGCCTAAGAAAAAGGCCAAAGCCAAACCCAAGCAGAAGCTACTCGGTAAACAGTTTGTCACACACGAAATCAGAGAATCGTTCTGCCGGCATTTTGTTATCCATATGAATGGTGTTGAGGCTGTGCTGGCTTCTAACTCAAAAGCAACGACAAGAGCCTCAGCGGCGGTAATGGCGAGCCGTTTGTTGTCAGATGAGAGAATCATTGATCGAATAGCAGAATTAAAAGAAGAGTCCATTGACCGTTTGGAGCTTTCGGCAGATCGAGTGCTTCAAGAGTTCGCCAGGGTAGGGTTTTCCGATATACGAAAGATATTCACTGAAAAAGGCCATTTACGTGATATTACTTCAATTGACACTATCACGGCAGGCGCCATATCCTCAGTTGAAGTGGTCGCAAAGCCAACCAAAAACGAAGATGGAGAATATGAAGTAGAGCATATCCACAAGATCAGAATGGCGCCGAAAGTATCGGCCCTGGATAGCCTCGCTAAACACTTTGGATTGACGAAAGAGAGATTAGAGTTAAGTGGCCCGGATGATGGGCCAGTTGAAACGATAACAACCGAAATGAGCCCGGAACAGGCGGCTCAAATCTACAAGGAGCGTATGCAACGCCCTAAGTAGATCGCAAAAACAGAGGGAATGTTTTGCAGCAAGTGGAGTTTGTCAAAATACCGCATAAAGGCTATGTGATGGATGTAGCCGTTGAGGAACACATTGTTAATCATTGCTTGCCTGATGATCACTGGGAAAGCTATCTACGCTTCAAATACACCTGTGAATTAACTGGGGGAAAGCTAAGGTTAACTCGCGGTAACAAGGTTGACGGTGATTTGATTGGCGAGATTGATTCTGAGTATTTTGCAAAAACAATACCTGAGATATACAGCGGTGATGCTGAAGAGGCTAAACAGCGCTTCTGGCTTGCCGGAATCAAACACGAAGAATGGTTGGGAGACAGAAAATGGTAGATTTAAGTGAAATGAGGGAAGCTTTATCTGAAGCCGAAGCCCAAATTTATCGAACGGAAAGGATGACTGCTGATATGGCTTACTTGTTAAAGGGCAGGCTTAGAGGTGTCACTAACGGATATCACCACAAATTCAATCAATATCAGAGAGCAAAAATGCTTGCAGCGCTCAAGCGAGAACTTGCTGACTTTAATGCATCAACACTAACCTGGAAGGATTAAGAATGGCTCGCGGTATAAATAAAGTAATACTGGTTGGCAACCTGGGCAATGACCCTGAAACTCGCTATTTGCCTGATGGTGGTGCGGTAACGAATATCAGTATTGCGACTTCCGAAAGCTGGAAGGATAAGAACACCGGGCAGAAAAACGAAAGGACCGAATGGCATAGAGTCGTTTTCTTTCGTCGTCTGGCGGAGATAGCGGCTGAATACCTGAAGAAAGGCTCCAAGGTTTACATCGAAGGCAAGCTACGCACCAGGCAATGGGAGAAAGACGGCCAGAAGCACTACAGCACCGAAATTATCGCTGATGAAATGCAGATGCTCGATAGCCTGGGCGATTCACCTGAACCCCAACCCCAGGACCGGGGTGGATCTTCAGCACCATCTTATGAAACACCACCACCGGAGGATTTTGACGATGACATACCCTTCTAACAAATTTGATTTGATAGATGAGGCAATCAACAAAAATGTAATAGAAACATTGCCAAAAAGAGAGTTGATTGTCATTAAAGCTAGGCGCGCTGGCAGAACCCTTGATGATATAGGGGTTGAAATAGGTCGCGTGAAAGATCCACGACATCCGGTTTCCAGGGAGAGAGTTAGGGCGATAGAGGCCAAGGCGCTACGTAGGTTAAAGGGGAGGTTAGCCAAACTGGAGGCAAGCCATGAGTGATATGCCTGATGTGATTTGGATGCACGAGGAATTAGACATTGTTATGACAGTAGGTGCCCCAGCTATAGGCGGGCACAAGTACACCAAATACCTCTCAGCCTCACACGTAGAACAAAACTATGTGCCCCGAGAGTTAGTAGATGATCTGTTAAACGCTTGTGTTGAGGTGAACTGGTACGCAATTAAAGAAGACATGCGGACGCACCAATCAGTTAAGCGATGGAAAGAAGCAGCCATAAAGATAAGAGGTAAGTCATGAGAGGTAAGGCAAAGTTACAGTTCATTGAAGATTGCGCCCCGTTTGACCCGCCAATTACTTACTTCAATGAAGCGTTAATGATAGACCGTAACGCCCTCATCACCGACCTGGTTGATGCTTTGGAAGAGAGTGATTGCCCTTATAAATCTCCTGGTGCGCCTATTTGCATAGATGGAAAGCTCCATGAGGACCAAGCTGTTTTTGATTGCGACTGGCACGCCAAACGCACAGCACTGATTGAACGAGCAAAGGGGGTGGTAGGTGAGTAAATACAAGTTTAGCGTAGGCGATTCTTACCCCGAAAGGGAAATCTCCACAGCGGGAATTCACGTCGATGAGGGTGGAAGTAAGCACGGAAATAGAATAGAGGTTTACGGCTCTTCTTTGGAGAGTGCCGAAGCCCTTAGAGATTACGTGCTAGAAGCCAACGCCCGAGCCGATAAGCTAGAGGCAGAAAACGCCGAATTAGAACAGCGAATAGCTGCGTTTCGAACCTCTGATTTTGCGTGGAAACGCTTTGTTGATCGCCTGAAGGAAGATAACGCTAAAGACAAGGCCGGGCTGCTTGAGCACCTGAAGGCACTAACAAGGGTGGAAGTAGACAGGCTGGAAATGGTGCCCGACCCAATGGGTGATTATGTTCTGCACTCAGACTACGAAGCCCTGCAACAAGAGAACGCCGAGCTTAAAAAAACCAATCTGAAATTAATGGACGAGCGGAAATCAGTTGTAGAGAACGGTATGGAAGTGGCCGCACTACTCGGCAAGCAAATAGAAAATCTTAAAGACGCGTTGCGCACTATTCGCATCCAGGATGAAAGCTACGACACAGAAGACGAGGTTTTGGGTTTTATATTCTTGACTGCTGAAAAAGCATTAGCTGCCATCCCACCAGTAGACAGAGAGGAAGGGTGATCATGAAAGAGCGCCCAATTCTATTCAATGCCGCAATGGTCAACGCGATCTTAGATGGTCGAAAGACTCAGACTAGGCGAATCATCAAGAACGTGGATCGTCGCAACTGGATCAAGACCCCGAAGGGCCATCCAGGTTGTCATGTTGTTCATGGTCTGAAGTATTGCCCATACGGGGAGGTGGGCGATCAGCTATGGGTAAGAGAAATCCATTATTACGACATTCCACTGGTGAATATGAAAACCCAACCCGAGAACTACGACCCTAGAGACATGTACTACCGTGCAAATGGTGAGTGTTGCCAGCAAATACCAGAGTGCCAGTGTTTTGATGTCGGAAAACCCAAGTGGCGCCCATCAATATTCATGCCTCGCTGGGCTAGTCGCATTCAGTTAGAGATTACTGATGTTCGTGTTGAGCTGCTAAACAACATCAGCGATGAAGACGTGAAAGCGGAAGGAACTTACACACTACAGAGTACAGATTTTCCAACGAAGCCATTTTACCGCAGCCTGATGGAACCGAAGATACTGTTTGAAATTCTGTGGGACTCAATCAACGCAAAGAAACATCCATGGGAATCTAATCCCTGGGTCTGGGTGGTTGAGTTCAAACAGGTCGCAGTACCAGATACAGAGGAAGGTGATTGATGAGAGATGCAATTGTTCATCACGGAGTAATGACGACACCAACAAGTAGGAGAGAGCAGTGGCGATTACAACAGACGGAGAAAACAGACTGACCCCGAAACAAGCGGCGAAGGAAGTTATTAAGGAGGCGCTTTGGAACGCTGAAATGCTATGTGATACCAGTGCTGGTGAAAGTATTGAAGGCCATGCTACAGATCGAGAGATTGAATTGGTTTCAGCGCAGATCGAAAAATTGTTTTCCCGAATAAACAAAATCTTGGATTAGCCCACCCCATAGGAGAGAGCAATGGATAACGTTTTAAAACAAGAGTGGTTTTTGCTTGGCGTGCCTTGGTGCCCTAGCGACTTGTCAGGTTTGGTCATACTAGCTGGGAGCGATGATCCACATATAGCCACTCAACTACTCGACTGTGACGAATTGAGATATTTGGCGGAAGAAGAAAACGACATCAGTGAAGAAGAGTGTAAGCAGGTGTTCAGGGCTGTCGCTGCTCATATCGTTGAAATTCACAACAACTCCCTACTAACACAACCCCAATAGGTAAGAGTATGAGCAGAGAGATTAAGTTTAGAGGTAAGTGTAATGATAACGCTGTGTGGCTTTATGGTGACTTGGTTACAGATAAAGCTAACAGATTTATCTTGCGTCGAGACGCATCAGCTTTCGATGAAGTTGACGAAGTACGCCCCGAAACAGTAGGCCAGTTCACCGGACTACACGATAAGAACGGCGTTGAGATTTATGAGGGGGATGTTTTTCAGTCCTTCTATCATCCAGAAGTCGTCTTTCATCATACCGTCGAATGGTCCGATAGACTTAGTGGTTGGTATTGCCGCCATGAGAAAGATACGGACGACAAGGCAGGAAATGGCAGCGCCCAGCTTTGGGTGTTTCTTGGAGATAAATCACTGCACTCAGAGCTTATTGGCACCATCCACGATAAGGGGGAAGCGTGAAAAAGATCACAATACTACTCTGTTTGTTCCTGGGCGGATGCCTACCGGAAGAAGAAGTTAAAGAGCCAGTTAAGCCAATGCTTCAAGGCCCGATCCCTGCACCAGTACCAGTCCTAGAGTATCCAGAACCGCCGCCAAAGGTCCGTTTACCTTCCACATCAAAGATCGCCAATCCATTTAAAAAGGTTAGGCGAGTAGGCGATTGAAACAAAACTGATATAAGAGATATGTTAATGCCTGTTAATTATATTTGGAGACAGTGGATGATATCGTTGAGAAGTTCAGGGAAACCCTGATAGGAGGATTGGAGTGAGCATGACACTCGTCGATCAAATCAGAAAGGCCCGCGTCCGATACATGACAGAAGAGTATGATGGCCATGGAGAAGTATCAGGGTTTCTCGAGTTCAATCACCGAGATTATGCCCAGTTCAGGTCTGAAGTAGACTTTGATCGACTAAGCCTGGGTACGGGGGGCGAGATAGACAAGTTTGAAGGTATTGAACTTCTATCTGTTAAAGATATCCCGTGTTCAAAGGTGGAGTTTATGTTTTCCAACAACCAGTACCCTTATAGATACGCCCTCGCAACTGCCAAGCATTATGTGTTGGAATCTGAGCTATGAACCGACGTAAGTTCTTAAAGCAGCCGTACCCTCATGAATACCCTTGGTATCACGAGATAAGAAGATGAACAGACGAAAACTCTTAAGCGCAATGATTGGCTCGATTGTGGCGGCGAAGGCCGCGCCGGTTAGTGCTTTAATTAGCTCGAACGGTACCAGCACGGCAGCCCCGGACATATCGCCTTTGTTCACCGGGGAGCTTGGATCAATTGACGAATTCAGGCTTATAACTCACGAAGCCGTCAAACAGTGGTCACTTTACGGTACAGGTTTGCCCAAAAACACATGGGGCGAGGATTGTTTCAAGCTCTTTGTTCCGCCTTCTCGTTATCGGCAGATACAGGAAAGTCATCCTGACCTGGCTGAATTGTATTATAGGCCGCTGGAGGATATTCCATTTAAGAAGAAGCCAACGAATTATAAGACGCTAATAGATGGCAAGCCTTATGAACTCTGGGTAGGCTAGATGGACTATAAAAACCCCGATTACACCGATATCTTCCGTATTCGATTAGAGAACCTTCATCTACTCGAGGCGGATCCAGAAGCGGTAAAGGCTGCAAAGCTTCACTACAGCCGTAATCCATGGGATTTTATTGATGATTGGGGAATGACCATTGAGCCCCGAAACGTCGAAGTAGGCATGATACCTGATATCCCATTTATCTTATGGCCTAGACAGCGAGAGTTTCTGCAATGGATGTACTCGCGGTGGCAAGGAAGAGAGCAGGGGCTTGTCGAGAAATCCCGCGACTTCGGACTCAGTTGGTTATCTATTGGCTTCTGCTGTTCTATGTGGCTCTTTAGACCTGGATTCTCTGCCGGGTTTGGTTCAGCGCTCGAGAGTCTTGTTGATTCAAAGGATGACCCGGGGGCTTTGTTCCCTAAGATGCGGTACTTCATTAGCCAGGTGCCGAGTGTATTCATGCCTGATGGCTTCAATATGCGTGTTCACTCGCCCTACATGAAGCTTATCAATCCTGAGACTGGCGCAAACATCACCGGGCAAGCTGGCGATAACATTGGACGTGGCGACCGTAAATCAATTTATATCGTAGATGAGGCGGCTTTTGTTCGTCATCAGATGCTTGTCGACAATGCTTTATCCAATACCACCAACTGTCAAATAGACATATCCACCTACAATGGCACGGGTAATCAATTCTACGTGAAGTCGATGAAGTTCCACGGGACAGAGCGAAAGTTTGTCTGTGACTGGCATGATGATCCCCGCAAAGATGATGCTTGGTACGCCAAGATGTGTGAGGAGAAGGATGAATCAACAGTTGCACAGGAAATAGACCGCGATCCAGCTGCCAGTGCCAAAGGTTCCTATATCCCGGCAAAGTATGTCCGAGCTGCGAAGGATTTGCACAAGCGCTTAGGCTGGGAGCCCACGGGAATCAAAGTTACTGCCTTTGACCCGTCAGATGTTGGCGACCCAAAAGGTACGCTTACCAGGCATGGCTTTGTCATTGTTCAGGCAGAACTCAAGACGGATGGCGATATTCGGGATGCAATACCATGGGCATACAACATGGCCGATGAGCAGCGAGCCGAGATACTGCGCTATGACGCCGATGGTATGGGCGCCCCGACCATGAAGCTCACCCTGGAAGGTTTCGCGGGAGACAATCTAACTGTATCGCCATACTACGGTTCAGGAGCGGTTGAGAATCCCACGCAGGTAGATGGCATGCCGCCAGATCAGGTGAAGCGAGATAAAACCCTGAAGCAGAACAAGAACAAGTACGTGAACTACCGCGCACAGCAAGCAGATAATCTCTATAGACGGTTTGCAAAAGCCTATGAAGTAAGTCTGCAGCTTGATAAAGGCATCATCCCCCAGGATGTCAGGCCCGACGAAATCATATCCATTGATTCCAGCGTTGAGAATTACTTTGAGCTAGAGGCAGAACTATCCCGGCCAATGAAGAAGTTCAATGGTGATGGCAAGATCCGAGTCGAATCCAAGAAGGAAATGCTCACTCGCGAGATACAATCGCCAACATTCTTTGACTGCGCGAAGATGGCATTTGCCACAACGTCGACAAAACGCCAGCGCGTTAAGAGTCACGAGGTAAGAGCCAGGAGGATAGGCCGCAGGGACCGGGGCTTGATGGGATAGCAATTCTAAAAAACCCTTATAAATCAAAAGGGCTAGTAATCTGCTAGCAAGTAGCTATACTGAAACCTCAATCAACGGGAGGATTCAATATGTGTGACTGCGACTGCCATGTTCCAGATTGCATTATCATCAACCATACTGTGCTTTGTCAGGCTTGCGGTAATCCGGTTAGGGATTATGAGCGCATGATCCAGAAGGCTGTAGCTGTTCCAATGAGAACCCAGCGCCAAAAACAAATGGTAGTGGAACTGGAGAACAGAGTTAGCTAGTATATTGGTTGATTGACTCCAACCACCGGATTTATCACCCGGAATTTAAACCCGCTACGGCTTTCAAAGGCCCGGCGGGTTTTTTTTGCGTGTTCCATTTTGATCATATTGAAAGTAGAATCATGAATTGCTAAAGGGGGCTTATGATATGGAGTTGGGCTGTGACTCAGAAAATTAATGCGGTTGTGACCGAGATTCAAAAGCAAGTCCCCGGTAATACCATCACCAGGCCAAGCAACACAACTGCTTACGCTGTAGGCGACGCTCTATCCAATGACTCGTCAAACGATTACATCACGTTTGCTGATGTGACCCGGGGCGGGAAAAATACTGCTACGTTGGTCGAGGCTGTTTTTATGTCCAGCGCCAATCAATCGACGCTCCCAGCATTAGACTTGCTCTTATTTGACCGGGCATTCACTGAGACTGCAGATAACTCGCCATGTGCTATCACGGATGCTGAAATGGTAGCGGGTTTGATTGGTGTTGTGTCAGCGCCAGTTGCAGACTGGAATCCAGTTAACGCAGCAGCCGGAGCCAGCGGTAACGCTATGTGCCATGTCACTGATTTGGCGATCAGGGTCAGGACTAAGACTAGCGAAAACCGTGATATCTATGGTCAGTTGGTGCTGAGAAACACCTATACGCCAGTCAGCGACGAACAATTCGATGTTCTATTGAAGTTCAAGCAAGACTAATTGGCCGTTTAAGGTTTGATACCAAAGGATTCATAAATGGCAGACGCTGAACTAGATCAAGATCAGTACGACATGGAAGGGGAGGAGAAATCCCCGGAAGAGAAGATTACTGATGAACTGTTACAGCGCCTGGATAGCGCCGGCATGACATTATCCCAGTCTCGCTCAGAGGCTATTGATGGTCGCCATAGCACTGGTATTGAAGAAGAGTGGGTACAAGACGAAGAGTATTACGAAGGTATAGACGAGGCTAATCGCGGAGAGCAGCGATCTTGGTCTGGAAAACCAGTAGGACAGCCAGCAGCTGGCGACGAAGATGATACCGACCCTGGATCCACCATCTTCTTGAACGTTACCCGACCTTATGTTGATGCAACCAGCGCCAGAATGGGCGACATGTTGTTACCTACCGACGATAGAGGCTGGGCAATAGACGCTACACCTATCCCCGAAATGACCAATATCGGAGATAGCAAGATACCGGAAGACATCAAAGCCCAAATCAAACAGCAATTCCCGGGCGATCAGGCAGCCGCTTACAATGAAATGAAGCGACTGGCGGAAGAAGTTAAAGAAATCATATCCATCGCCAAGGGCAAGGCGAAGAAAGCTGAAAAGCAGATAGAAGACTGGCACACCGAGTCTCAGTATCACTCCCAGGTTCGATTGGTGATCGAGGATGCAAGTCGAGTTGGAACAGGCGTACTCAAAGGCCCGTATCCAATGGTTAAAAAGACCGTTGCCTACATCAATGGTGAGCTTCAGATTCAAGAGAAGATTGTCGCAGCGTCTACCCGCATTGATTACCGCAACTGCTACCCGGATCCAGCTTGCGGAGAAAACATCCACCAAGGCAATTTCTTTTGGGAGCGTGATGACATCACCACCAAGCGCGTGATGGAGTTGGCCGATGAGCCAGATTACATCCCGGAGCAGATAGAAAAGGTACTGAACGAAGGTCCACAAGAGGCCACTAAAGACTTCAGAACAGATTCAGACCGCCCCGGGTTGCGCGCCCCGGAAGAAACCCGCAAGAACATGTACGAAATCTGGTACTACCACGGGTTGATTGAGCGCGAAATCCTCGAAGCAGCCGATCTTCTTTGCAATATGGCTGATGACGACAGCGAAGAAGACCCCATGAATTATGGTGAGGATAAGTGGATATCAGTCTCACTGACCATGATCAACAACCGGGTCGTTAAAATAACGCTCAATAGCCTTGATACTGGTGAATTCCCTTATGACTTCATGGTATGGCAGCGCCGATCAGGCATGCCTTGGGGTATGGGCATTGCTCGGCAGATCAGACCAGCGCAGCGAATCATCAATGGTGGCATTCGTCATATGATGGACAACGCCGGTATTGCTGGCGGTCCTATGCTGTTTTATAACGATGACTACATTCAGCCTGCAGAGGGATCAGCCGAAGTTAAACCCTGGAAAATATGGGTTGCTGGCGATGAGTGGGAGCCAGGCATGAAAGTCGATGATTACATGGCTTTCATTAAAACCCCGATTTACGTTGAAGAACTCAAGCAGATCATAGACCTGGGTTTGAAGTTTGCTGAGGATATCACCGGGTTGCCGATGATCATGCAAGGGCAGACAAACCAGCGCACACCGACCACGCTAGGCGGTATGCAGATGCAGAATAATAATGCGTCGACAGTTTTACGCCGGGTCGCCCGGACATTTGATGACATGATCACCGAGCCCCATGTACGCCGGTACTATCGTTATCTGTTACAGAATTCCGAAGACGACGATATGAAGGGCGATTTTACTATTGATGCTCAAGGTTCGTCTGCCCTGGTTGAGCGGGACCTACAGAACCAAAGCATTATGTCTCTTGGTCAATACGTGATGAATCCTGCTTTCGATATAGATCCTCGAAAGTGGATGCAAGAAATGCTGAAGTCTTCCAAGTTGGACGCGAAGCGCTTCAAGTATGACGACGAGGAATGGAAGGAACTTGTTGCGAACATGAACAAGCAGCCTGAAGATCCGAGAGTCGCAGTTGAACAGTTAAGAGCCCAAACGCTAGAAAAGCTGAAGATGCTGGACCAGCAGTTTGAAGCCGGCAAGCTTGAACGTGACTCTCAAGAGAAAGAGCGCGATAGACAGCTGGAAGAGCAATTAGCCATGCTTGACCATGAGTTTGACATCTACCTGAACGAAATGAAGGAAGAAGGCAGCAATGCCCGGACCATTCAGCAGTTGAAGGAAAAGATTGCAAGCAATACAATGAAACTCAAGACCCAGGTCCAGTTAAGTGGCACCAATGCCGCTACTCCAGCAGTTGAACCGAAGGGTAGGGCTGAAGAAGGCCGGGCTTTCGAGCAGTAGAGAGGGAAAAGAGGGAATGATCAAAGTAGATTTGTCGGCGGATTACATTGCCTCGATGTTCATTACAGGCAAGACCATTAACCCGATTATGGTTGAGAAGGGCTTACCTGAAGACGCCCAATTAGTTGGTATTGAGCAATCTCATTACATTCCAGGCAATTACACCGCCATTTTTGATGATGGCAGAGAAAAGTTAACTGAATTAACGGTTACCTTTCGACATTTCGATTACACCTTCCCCAAAGGTGAAATCCACCAAACATTTCTCGACGCCGCGAAGGTCCTTGTTCTGGACCACGACCTGGATGAATTGCGGAGTGCAAAAGCGTTTATCCCCTCGCATCAATACCCTGCAGGTTTTCGATCAGATAGTGATGAAGTAGGCGCATTAGTAACCTTTGACTCAACAACGCCATTTCAGACAGTTTCACGTTGGCATATGAGATTTTATCGTATGGTCGTGCAGAAGCTGTACCAGATACCCAAAGATGTATTCCCAGGGATGTGATATGAAATTCGAGATACACAATGACACCGGCAGTAAGGCATTAAAGTACAGAAAATTGAGCGGCTTTCGTGACATGGGCTGTTTGCCTGGGAGTGGTCCAGTTGAGAAAATGGAATTCAAAATGAATACGATCTACGCGAGACAGGGCGGCAAGTGGTACTATCACATAGAACCAGATCGCTGGGAGCCAGTTACTCGTGACGGATAGAACACCAGAAGAGATATTATCAGCCAAACCGCTTGAGGATCAGGCGCAGCTGCTACGAGATTGGCTCGCAGATCATCAGCTAGAGCATGTTCCTACTGATTTAAAGATATTTCAGAAAGAACTGATTAGAAGAAAAAAGGTTGAAGCTGGTAAGAAGATCAGCGTCGACAAACTAGAAAAGGACAATAAACCGGTACTCGAGGAAGATCGCCCGGTAACGCTCAGTGATTACGATCAATTGATTAAGGATGTTGTCTCAGCACGAAATTCACAATAAGAGGGCTTATTATGGAACCAACAATTTACGCTTTTTTAGCGGTGTTAATCGCCGCAACGCTTTTGTCTGTGCTTGTCACGGCAAAAATGCGGGGCTGGTGGCCGTTCCTCCCTCTTACGTCTACCAGTCCCGTAACTAATGCTTTTTCTGATAATCGAACTGTCATATATCAGCGAGGCGAAGTGATAGTTTGCCCGGATTGCAATACTGATCTTGCTGTTTTTAAGTGTGACGTTAGAGTTTGTGACCCGGCCAGAAGTGAAGACCTACTACCACTAGCCAACAGATTTGGCATGCAAGACCTTTCTTTTGGCTCAAACATGCGTTGTTCAGCGTGTGCAACACCATTCTCATTCTATGATGATGAGCTGGGTCTGATTAAGTTAACCAGAATTGGGGAGAAGCTCATTTCTTCCCATGAAAAGAGGAAAATTATACATGCCTAGTTATTGCCAAGCATGCGACAAGGAAATGAAACTCACCGCTAGCCAGGTTCTGATCGAGGGCTATATCACTTGCGGAGCTCCACAATGCGCCGAGAAAGCCAGAAAGTGGTCCAAGGAATTCACGGCTGATGTTGTGCGAGAAGAAGCGCAGCGCGAGATATCGGCTGTGGTGCTGAGAAGTAAGACGCCAGATGACGTTGATTCCTTCAGGCCAGTACCAACAGATGAATTGCCGGCATTCCTTCAAAACCGAGATATCTTTCTTCAAATGCTGGAAGAAAGACAGGATGCCCATGATTCAGCAACAGTTGATGGGTACTGGTACCGAGTGGTATCCACTTCTGAAGTGCTGAGAACATTACAGCGCGAGAATGACAAGCGGATCCTGGATGCAGCAGGGAAAACGGTTCACTAATCATGAAAAGGGCTAAGTTTCCGACATTACCAGATCACGAGCGCCAGACAGCTGGTGTTCAAACCATCTTGGCCTATTATCAGCAAAGGTTAGAATACCTGCGTGAAAAGAACGATAGTGATGCATCAGAAACCGCGACTGCTTCTCTGAGGGGTAAAATAGAAGAGGTTAAGGGCCTGATATCGAATCTAGGACCTGATAAACAAATCGATGTTAAAAACCGTCAACCAGCAACAGTTGATGCCAAACCAGATACAGAAGAAGGGGAGATATAATCCATGGTCGTAAGACAAGGTGAAGATGCTTTTGAAGAAGATCAAGAGCTAAAGGAAAACTCAGAAGAAGCAGAAGCCGCGCTCGAAGAGGCTTTTGGTGCGACTGACGATGAATTCATGGAAATGACATCAGATGATGATGACTATCTACCCGGCGAAGAACTGGATGATGATGACGATATCTTCGCTGATGATCCTGAAATTCAGCAAGAAGTCGAAGATGAGCCTGAAGTAGATGACGAAAAAGAAGAGCAAGAAGAAATAAGCGCTAAAGAGCAGCAAGAAGCTGCCGAGGCTGCCCAGGAGAAGGCCGGGCTCACCGATGAAGAGTGGGAAAACATACCTGAACCGGTTCGCAAGAAGCTGGAAGCTAGCGAGCATCGCATTCGTTCGATGACTGGACGAGTCTCGAAGTTACAAAGCACCATTGATGACCTGGTAAGTAAATCGGCCATTGCGCCGGCAGATCAACCATCAAAGCCAGCGCCAACTAGCGCTCAATTGCTCGAGGCGGTTCAATCCGACGAAGCGCTTCAGGATTTAAAAGAAGAATGGCCGGACCAGGAAAACGCCATTATTTCCGTAGTGAACAAAATCGGTGAAATGCTGGATAAGCAACAAGAAGATATTGCGGCTAATGCCAGTCATGTCAGTGAAAACCGGGTAATGGAGCAAGTGAATCTCATATTGCTTGACAGAGAACACCCTGATTGGGAAGATGTGAGAAGTTCAGATGGCTTCAAGGACTTTGTTTTTGAAGGTGGTCCATCTAAAGCTGAACAGGCTAGGTACTTTGACTTGTTAGATCATGCCTACGACCCTCAGAACGCAGCGAAACAAAACACTCTGCTTTCTCAGGCTGACAGGTACTATCAAGATTTACTCGAAGACTACCCTGATTGGGCTAAAGATAGGGGCGCCAGATATAACGATCAGTCGATCAATAAAGCCATTGGTTTGTTAGATGACTACAAGGATTCTATAAAACCTCCCCAAACGGATGAACCGCAGCCAGGTATGAGCAGAAGAAGGCGCAGATTGCGCGCTGCAATACCGGCGACAGATGGTAGAAGCTCTACCCCTCGTAAACCTGTATCGAATACAGAAGCGGCGGAGAGCGCACTAGAAGAAGGCTTCCGAGAAGGATAGTCTTCTGCAACACCCGGCGCTTTAAGCCCCGGAAGCAGTACCAACGAACGGCCCATTGCCCTTCGGTGGAAAATGTAAAAACTCGCACTTTAAGTGGGGTTTTTGTGTATTCATCGTATAAGTATGGGAGTTCCCAATATGGGTATTGTTTCTTACGACCTAAACACCCCTCGAATCGCCAAGCATAAAGGCGCGATTCTCAAGAGTGCTATGCCACGAATGGTTTTATCCATTACTGGTAATCAGCATAAGATCCAACGCAACATGTCAGACACGGTTGTATTCCGCCGCTGGCTGCCTTTCGGTGGTGCTACCACTGATGCGACTACCATTAACAACTGGGTAGTTGATCCAAACACACACCTGACGCAAGACGGTGTAACGCCTACGGCTGATACCATCACGCCCCAGGACATCACAGTTCAGTTGCTAGAATACAGCTGCTTGTATTCTTACACTGACAAAACAGCTGATCTTTACGAGGATGACATTCCTACACCTATCCGCAAGCAAGCTGGCGAGCGAATGGGTCTGGTTAAAGAGAAGATTTCTTATGGTGCATTGAAAGCTTGTACGAATAAGTTCTTCGCTGGTGGTACTTCTCGAGCGACTGTTGATGAGTCAGTTAGCGTCAATCAGCTGCGAAAGATCAGTCGATCACTCGAAGGCAACCGGGCTAATCAGATTAGCTCTGTTATCTCGGCGTCGCCTAAGTACGGCACTTCTTCTGTAGAAGGCGGTTACTTGGTGTTCTGTTCATACGACATGGCTAGCAACATCCGTGAGCTTGAAGGCTTCACAAAGTGTTCTGACTACGGCGAAATGACAAAGGTTCACCCTCGCGAGCTGGGTGCGGTTGATGAATTCCGTTTCATTACCTCGCCTGAGTTAACTCCTGCTCTTGCTGCCGGTGCTGCGACTGGTTCAACTGGCATGCTGGACTCGACTTCAGCCGGTAACATCGACGTTTACTTCATGATCGTCGTTGCCCAGGACGCATGGGGCGATGTTGCTCTACGCGGCTTGGACGGTTTCAAACTGGTTCATATCCCTCACAGCAAGATCGACAAGCAAGACCCTCTCGGTCAGCGCGGTTATGTGGGTGGTAAGTTCTGGGCCGCTCCGTTCATTGAGAACGATGGTTGGATGGCCGTTTTGGAATGTGGTGCTGCTAACCTTGACTAAAGGTTAGTAGTTACCCTCGTTATTCACTCAGAGGATTTTTAAGCATGCAAGCAAACAGCATTTTCGGTGGCACCTTTGCCACTAACTCTGGCGGCCTGGTATTGGATGATGGTGCAAGCACCTACGATATTGCCACGGCTGTCGCTTACGCCATTGGCGGCAAGGCTTATAGCAAGGCCACTGTCTCTAACGGCACATTCCCCACAACTGATATCAATACCGGCTCTGCGTTCGTTGCTCTAGCGGCTAGCCAGGCTTGTACGTTGGTTATCGCTCTAAATGCGGCTGGAACAGTAGTCGTGATGCAAAGCGATGTAGTTGATTTGGATTCAGGCGATGACTTCCATGATAACGGTGGCGTACCAAGCTTCCCGAATGTGGATTTTGACACCTACTGTCCGATTGGCTACGCGGTAGTGAAGAATGGTTCAGCTGGATCAGCATTCACTATTGGTTCAAGCAATTGGAATGCAACTGGTATTACGAAGTCTGTAGTGGATGTCTTGGCTCTGCCAACACGCCCTGCTGAATCGTAAGTTAAATCAACCCTAAATCTCCCCCCCTGAAAAGGGGGCGAGACTTTCAACTTAAATAAGGAAAGTGGATTATGGGTGTAGAAAACTCAAACGTTACACGCCGGTTTGTCAACGTATCAGGCAAGATCCGGTTGGCTTTCAAAGCCATCATGGAGCGGAAAACTGCCGCTGGCAAAATGATCACCATGCTTTACGGCAATGGTACTGCTCGTATCAAACGAGTCCTGTTTGAAATGAGTACGCCGGAAACCGCAACGGATACGGCGACATTAACCGCTGCACAGATGTTGAGCGGTATCCTGGTGGCAACACCTACTGCGGCTGCAGCTTATACGACATTAACAGGTACGCTATTGCTTGCGGCTCTCCCCGAGCTGACGCCAGGCGACGCTTTTGATCTGACGATCATTAACTTAGGCGGAACCGGCGATGACATTACTTTCACTGCGGGTACTGACGTTTCGATTGTTGGTGATCCGGTAGTTGGCCCGGTTGCAGACGTTGCAACTGAGCAGATGAGTTCAGGAACATTCCGTATTCGGTATGTGACTGGTACAACCTTTGTAGCGTACAGAGTAGCTTAATTCTGGCCTCATAAGGCATTTGGACCGGGGGACCCCACTCCGGTCCGTTTTTTCATTAAATCAGAGGGATTTACCCATGACAGAAAATAACGAAGATCAAGTAGCACCCAAAAAACGCGGTCGAAAATCAAACGCGCAGAAAAAAATAGAACAAGAGCAGCTAGAGTCTGCCTCTACGCCAGAAACTGAAATTCCCACAGAAGATGATGCATTGGCCGAAGCTGGAAGTGATCAGCTTGAAAACGCCAGCGAAAGCGAGCGTATTGACGCTGTTGAAGAGTCTTTGAATGAGGTCATGCTTGGTCAGGAAGAGACTTCGAGCAAGCTGGATAAGCTTACTGAAATGATGGCGAATTTTGCGACTCCTGCGGTTGCGCCTTCGACTGATGCTCTTCATACGCCCGTATCAATCACCAAAGACGCTTTGACTAACGATCAATTGGACGAGCGTACCAATATGCAGGACATCGAATTCCAGGACGTTGAGCCTGAAGATGATGCCCAGTTGGTTGAGCGTTCTCACATGAATATTGATACGCCTGAATTCAAAGAAAAGGCTGAAATGATGCGCTTTATGAACCAGCGTATCAAAATCCTTGTTTACCCATCACAAGAGCAGTATGCGGATAAAACCCTAACTGTTGGCGTCAATGGTCGAACATTGGCAATTTTACGAGGAACACCGGCTATCCTGCCTCGTTGTTACGTTGAAGTTCTGGCGCGAGCAAAAGTATCTCGATACCAAAACATCGAACAGCGTAATGCTCAAACGAATGAGCGCGAAGTAGTTCACCCGGAAACCCGCTCACCACGGAACATCTTTCAGGTGCTTGAAGACCGGCATCCGTTAGGACCGAAGTGGTTGACGAGAATCACTAACGAACGATAAGCGATATGTATGGCAAGCCAGACATTTTTGCAGTTATGCCGAAACATGGCTCAGGAAGTGGGGATAACGGAAGAATCCGCTATTCCTTCTTCCGTCAACTCCCAGTCTGGCGAACTAGCCAGGGTAGTGCGCTGGGTAAAGCAAGCTAATGAAAGGCTAGGTAATTCAAAAGACTGGCGGTGGTTGCGTAAGGAATTTACGTTGACCACTACTGCCGGCACAGATACTTATTCATCTGTCGATTGCATCGACGTTGAAACAGGCTTGGCAATCGACCGTTTCAAAAGCTGGCGCCTTCAAGATCGGGAGAATCCTCCTAAGCTATACCTGCAAACAGCTGGGGTAGCCGGCCAAATCCATTTGAATTATGCATCCTGGGATCAGTTCAGCGAGCTTTATAAGTTCGGATCACTGCAGACTACTCAAGGATTCCCCAATCACGTCACAATTGACCCTGATGACAATCTGGTATTGGGTCAAGTGCCGAATGATATCTATGTTATCAACGGGTTTTATAATCGCTCAGGTCAGGTACTGGCTGCTGATGACGATATCCCGGACATGCCCGGTAAATACCATGACATCATTATGTATCGTGCAATACGGTACTACGCCTTATTTGAGAGCGCACCTGAAGCCTTTGCACAGTTCAAAGAAGAATACGGCGTATTGCGCCGGCAGCTAAACAGAAATCAAGCGCCGAAGCTTCGCAAAGCCAGGTCAATGGCATGAGTATCCTAACGAGGTCGCCAAAACTGGCGAAACTCAGGGATTCTTATATTGATTTTCGAAATGGATTAGATCAGCTAACGCCTAAATGGAAAGCCAAAGATTCCGTTCAAGACTGTCTTAATTTTGAGATGGGTGTTGAGCTGGGATATCAGGATATTGAAGGCTACGAGCGATATGATGGGCAAACAAGCCCTTCTAGCGTTACTTATTCAATCCTGGATGTCACTATCAGCGGGTCTGTTTCTGTTGGTGACACTATCACTGGTGTCACATCATCAGCAACGGCAGTTGTTCTGGCTATTGTCACATCAGAAGATCCTGATTATCTGGTAGTGACAAAAATTACCGGCACTTTCGAGCCAGGCGGAGAAGTTCTGAATGTAAGTGGCGCGCCTGAAGCTACTAGCCTTGGCTCACCTTCAGCTGACGCAGCATCAAACAGCATGCTTTCCGCACAGTACAAGAATCTGGCAGCCGATGAATATCGTTCAGATATCGCTGCTGTTCCAGGTTCAGGTCAAATCCGAGGTATTTGGATGCTCGATAACATTGTTTATGCGTTCAGAGATAATGCCGGCGCCACAGCCTGCGTGATGCACAAGGCTTCAACAAGCGGTTGGGTCGCGATTGATCTAGGCCTGGAACTGTCTTTTACGTCTGGTGGCACTTATGAAATCGCAGAAGGCAACACAATCACAGGCGCCACATCTGGCGCCACAGCCGTTATTACCCGTGTGGTGCTGGAATCTGGATCCTTTAGCGCTGGTGATGCAGCCGGGCGCGTAATCTTCGCTTCTCAGACCGGAACATTCCAAGCAGAGAATTTAGATGTTGGCGGAAACCTCAATGTAGCGACCATTGCCGGCGATTCCGATGCAATTACTATGTTGCCTGGGGGGCGGTTTGAGTTCTACAACACGAATTTCGGCGGTTTGTTTGGCGAAAAGCGCATTTATGGTGTTGATGGTGTAAATCGCGGCTTTGAATTCGACGGTACAGTATTTGTCCCCATTGAAACTGGTATGAGTACGGACAATCCGCTCCATGTGACCGAGCATAAAAACCATTTGTTTTTTTCCTATTCTGGATCCGCACAGCATTCAGGTATCGGTACGCCATACATTTGGTCGCCTGTATTTGGCGCAGCTGAGTTAGCTACTGGCGATCAGATCAATTCGTTTATTGTTGAGCCTGGGTCGGAAATCGGTGGCACCCTGGCGATTCTCAACGCCAATCGAGTGAATATGCTCTACGGTTCATCCAGTGCTGACTGGAATCTCGTGAAGTTCAGAAAAGATATCGGAGCATTGCCGTATACGGCGCAGTCCATGACCAGTACGTTTTTCTTTGGTGATCGAGGGATAACGGACCTACCGACAACTGAGCGGTTTGGTAACTTCCAGTACGCGACACACAGCCGGATGATTCAAAAGTTCATCAATGAAAAGAAAATCAATGCGAGCGCTTCATGTATCGCGAGAGATAAAAACCAATACCGGGTCTTTTTTAGTGATGGATATGGCCTTTACACCACATTGAACAAAGATGGCTCGGTAATGGGCATGATGCCAGTTTCTTTTATTGATGAAATCAACTGTATGTTCTCCCTGGAGAATAACAGCGAAGTTGAAGTAATCATGTTTGGGTCAGATAACGGTTTTGTTTATCAATTGGACAAAGGCACATCATTTGATGGCGAGCCCATATCGGCATTTTTGACAACTCAATTTGATTTTGGCGGCTTACTCCGATGGTTAAAGCGTTACAGCACGGCTGCTCTCGAAGGAGAAGGCACGGGATACGCGGCTTTTGATTTTAGCTGGGTAATTAGCTACGGCAGTTCTACCAAGCACCAAGAAAACCCAAAGAACAAAGTGATTGATTTGACTAGTGCGAAATGGGACACCGGAGAAACATGGGATAGCGGTGGATTTTGGGATGGCCAGTCTATTAAACCGGCAGTTCTCAAGTTAACTGGAAGCGGCGAAAATATTGCATTCACGATTGCAAAGAATTCTGATTACTTCAGCCCGGTACGGTGGTCTGGAATCTTTTATCAGTTTTCATTGCGAAGAAAGTTGAGGAACTAGACATGACAGATTGGTTTAACGCTGCGGGGGTTCCCGGTAATAGTGCCGGCATTGTTTCTCAGACTGTGAGAAATGAATTTGCCGCGATTCAACAAAACATATCAGAGAAGTTGCCTACATTGACCGGAAATGGAAGCAAGGCAATCTTTGTCAATTCTGGTGCTACCGGGCTTGAAGCTGTTTCCGCTACCACTGCAAGAACTAACCTGGGCTTAGGAACTATCTCTACCCAGGACGCTGACACGGTTTCAATCACTGGTGGTGCAGTTGATGGAACAGTAATCGGCGCAATCACACCTGCAGCTGCTAGTTTCACTGCCCTATCAGCTTCCACCACGCTGGCCGTAACAGGACAAACGACCCTTCAGTCTCAGATTGACATAGGTGGCAATGCGACAGGCGCAGCGTCAGGTCGGGGGCAGATAGGTGCCGGAACAATCAACGGCCTCCAGCTTCTCGGGCAGGGTACAACTTACGACGCCCACTTGGCTAGACGCGATGGCTCGATCGCTCTTGGTGTAGACGCCAATACGCAGAATATCTCGGTGGTAGGTACATTTATCGCCAACGTGGGCGGCGAGCGTTTCGGTGTCCAGCAGGACGGGGCTGGCATGTACTTCGGTGGCCTAGATGCTGGCGACGTTCGTGTCACTGCAAACAATACGACGCACCTTACATTGGATGGCTCGGGTAATACCTCGGCCGCTGGTTCGATTACTGTCCCACACACCGCAGGTTATTACTTCGGTAACGGCTATCTCGGAGAGCCTGATACTAACTGGGGATGGTTGCTTAAACCTGATACGGCCTCGGGAGGCACAGCGAATGGGGCGATTCTGGACTCCTCATCAGCAGCCTTGCTGTCGTTCAATGACTCATCTAAAGCCGCCACGTTTGCCGGAGGTGTGACCGTAAACGCTGCCCAGTTAAAGACCACAAGCTCAGCGGCCAACTTCGGTCTAGAGGTGGAGTCTACTGCCGCATCAGCGGGTCTTGTAGTTAAGTCTGCATCAGCTTTAGCAGGGTACGTATTCTTCTACGCTGGCGGTACAGAATCCGGTCGTATCACTGGGTTCGGTGGTGGTGGGGGTATGGACTTCGGTTACGGCTCTTCCGCTACGAAAGCCTTCGGGTTTGATAGCGGGGGTAATTCCACATTCAATGGTAGGGTCACGGTAAGTGCTGGATCCAACAACGGTCTAGTGGTGAACGACGGTACCGTCAACGGCATCGCGTACTGCAGCACAACACTGACCAACTCCTTCGCCATAGGCACGACAACGGCTCACCCTACAATTATCGGGGCGGGTAACACGTTCCCTATTATCACGGTGAACACGGATTCCACGGTTAGTCTTGCAGACGACCTCGGTTTGTCTAACGACCAAGGAATCTACTGGGGATCTTCTGACCGAGCGTTTGTCGCTGGTAACGACGGGGCAAGCAGTGACGGGTACGTTAGCCTCGGTGTCAACAGCGCAGGCTTGACCTTGGACACCAGCAATAACGCGACGTTCTCAGCATCCGTCAATATCAACAACTCGACTGCTCCGGCTTCTGGCGTAGAGCTTCAGGTAAGTGGTAATGCTTTGGTTGACGGCAACCTTAGCGTTGGGGATGGAAACACTCTGGGCACCGCTACTGCTCTTACTCATACAGGTATTTTGCTTACTGGCGCGACAACCTGTGCCGTGAACTTCAACGCGGCGGCTAATACCGGATCTATTGTCTTCGGAGCCTCTGGCGGCGGAGCAGGCGCGGATGACTTGGCGTTTCTTAACTTTAACGAGATATTCCTGAATCTACCTACATCAGCAGGTACAACAGGCTCTCTCTGGAATGATGGCGGGACAGTGAAAGTATCGTAGAATCGCCAAATACGAGCTTTTATGAAAGAACTCATGATGTATTTTGAATGTTTTGCATTTTTCGTTGCGTATTTGTGTGAATTTGGATTCAAGGTTATGCTAAAAACAAGTTCGAGATTTGAGCAAGTCGCTCTCCCGAATTGTCCGCGTGTTGTGGACTAAGGCATGATTAGAATGAATGACACAGCATCGGCGGTATTGAAGCAGATAGGGCCGGTAGCGGCAGTATTGCTCGGTATGATGTACATGTACTTCAACCCCACGCAAGAAACCCAATTCAATTCAAATCTGATGGCGAGGCTTGCTGAGACTGAGAAGAAAGCTGATTTCTGCCTGAATGAGAGTGCAAAACTCCGCCAAGAGTTAGATGAAGTCTCCTTCAAATTCACGCTGTTTAAAATGGGGCAGGATTCACTTCCTTTTCCTACCTGGCAGAAAGATGCGACGGGCAAGATCGTTTTTGCCAATGCAGCGTATGAGAGGATGTTTCTTGCGCCCCGTGGCTATTCGTTAAGTGATTACATTGGCCATAATGATTATGCTGTATGGGACAAAGAGACTGCAGATGCTTTTACCGCAAATGATAATTATGTTCTCGAAACAGGTCGAATTATTGAGGTTCAAGAACCGATTGATCAGCCCGAGGGTGGCGCAAAGCTTCGCAGAGTGTTCAAATATCCAATCAAGATAAACGGGGTGAGCTTCGGCACAGGTGGCTTGGTGATTCCCAGTAGCAAGATAGCGACCGAATGATATTAGTCGAATGGCCAGTGACCGCAATTGTATGGTTTCTATCGAATCTAGCCATTACCGCTGCCTATTGTTTTTTCATTGCGATTCACGGATTAGAAAACGTGCCCAGGCGACTCACCAGCGCATTTATCTATTCGTGCGGGATTGGTCATCTTGGCATTGCTGGATTTTTGATTTTCCTAAACCACAACTATTTCGCTTTTTTACTGATCACTATTTGGGATATGGGAACGGCTTGCGCCAGTGTGATTGCCGCCTACCACTCTTGGAAATTAGCGAAAACATAATTTTCAAAGTAGAATTACTTCACCTTAAAACACGAATCGCAAAGAGGGCGAAAACATGGGTCAAATTACATTAGTCACAAAGGATTTACTGGACGCTCAGGGTGCGCTTTCAGATATAGGGCAGCAAAAGAAACTGCCTGGAAAAATGGTGCGACAAGTAACTCGCCTTTTGCGTGAAGCAGGCAGCGCTATTGATGATTACAGCGCGGCTCGAAAGTCGGTTGCTAGTCGTTACGATACAAAAATCAATGATGAGGGCGTTGAGGTCGTTGTTCCCGAGCAGGTCACAGAGTACCAAAAAGAAATTGAGGAGCTGGACCGGGAGAAAGTAACGCTATTGGGCGTTACCTTCATAGATTATGAACAACTTGAAGAGTTGGCCGAAAAGAAAAAGGTCGAACTCAGCGGGGCTTTGTTATCGGGCTTGATGCCATTCTTGAAAAACTTTGAGGATGCAGAGTACGAAGACGAAGAGGACCAAGACGAGGATTAAACGGCATGGAGGTTTGCCAGGGTGGATAAGGAATTTTTCGCACAGATACATAAAGTATTGCTTCACCCTGCTCAGTTTCTGACAGCTATGGGCGCCGCCATGATCTACTTTTCCATGGACATGGAAGGCACTCAGTTTGAATTGTTCTTTGGTGGCGGCTTTATCCTGGGATTGACCGGGACCGTGCTAGCCATATTACTGATCCTATGGCCCAAAGATCCAAGGAAAGAGCGTCGTCCGCCAATTGGTGTCACAGCGTCGCTCACAACCAAATCACTTGCTATCCGGTGTTTTAATTCTAAGTTAGATGAAAGCGGAGATTACCTGGATGAAGGATGGGTAACATTTGACTATGCCTCTAATCTGATCACAGAAGACCATGAATATACCAGATTGCAACTGGCTGCTATGATAGGCAGAGAGCCAAGCGAAGAAGAAATTAAGGTTTTTGCCAGAAAAGAAACTGAATTACGTTTAGATCTTGCATGCATGCTCCGGTTAATTCATCGAAAAGTGGATGAAAGCGGTAATGTTTGGCTTCGTAGTTCAGAATTTGAAAATATGACTGTTATGGGAGCGCCCACATAATGCCAGGCCCGTTAGCAACGACAAATACGCCAACACCCGACGAGCAGTTAGAAGATGATCCACTTACTGGAGATTCAACGCCTGATCCAGCATCTTCAACCGGATATCAACCGTCTTCCAATCAAGCCCCTGATGTAACACTCGATTACGACACAGACACAGTTGAAGGTCGAACTGAGCGACTGCAGCAGAAAGGCAGTCCTCTAATGCAGCTTGGTGAAACCCGAGCCCGGCAGATTCAAAACAGTACAGGCACACTGAATAGCACCATGACAGCAGGCGCTGTACGTGCATCAGACTATGAGGCCACGATACCAATTGCTACGGAAGATGCTAGAAACTCTATTCTTGTGAAGCAAGGGAACCAGCAGCAAGCAAACCAGTTTGGATTAGCCAGGGAGCAAGGTGAGGTTCAGGGCGAGTTGCAGGAAAGCCAAGGCGATATTCAGTCTCGATTGCAGTCAGAGCGCGGTGAAATCGACATTCAGTTGCAAGGCGCGGATGCTGAAACCCGAAAAGCATTGCTTGAGCGTCAAGGCGAAATTGACGCTGAGTTAGCCGGGATACAGGGTCAGATACAGTCAGATTTGCAAGCTGAGAGAGGCGAGATTGATTTGGCATTGCAGGATGCTGATGCTTCTACCCGAATGGATTTGCTTAATCGGCAGGCTGAGATTGATGAAGAGCTTTCATTCATTGGGTTCCAGCAGCAGTTACAGTTACAAGATGCGCGTGGCCAAATTGATCTTCAACTGCAAGAGGCTGATGCAGCCACAAGAACAGCTTTGCTTGCACAACAAGCCGAGATTGACCTCGGATTATTGGATCTTAGGAACCAGCAAGAAGAGCGCATTCTAGCCCAACAGACAGCCGCACAGTCGCGGATTCAGGAAGAGAAGGGTTTAATTGATGCCCAGCTTCAGGACGCGGACGCTGAGACTCGGGAAAGATTACTTGAACGCCAAGGCGCTCTTAATCTCGAACTGGCTCGAGAGAATGGCAATATCAGTGCAAACCTAGCGGCCATGCAAGGTGATATCGACCGACAACTACAAGACTTGCGCGGTTCTCAGCAGTTTGGATTAAATGCCCAGCAGGCAGAGATAGAGCAAAGCCTTATTGAGCAGCGCGGAAGAATTGAAACTGAGCTGCAAAAGATTGTTGGCTCGCAAGCGCTTGAGCAGCAGGGATTGCGCGGTGATCAAGCGCAAGAATTGGCCAGGATCGAAGGAGAAAACCGTGCGCTTATTCAAACCAGCGCTTCGGCATCGCAATTCTACGCCCAGGTATCGGCGTCAATTGGTGAGATATTGGCACAGCCAGATATACCCGCAGCAGAAAAGCAAAACCTGATCAACCAGCAAAACAAGTTACTCCAAAGTGGTTTAACGGTTATTGGCGGTGTAGCTGACTATGATTTAGAGGGTTTGCTAAATTTCACAACATTCAATGGAGTCGGTGGAATATCAACAGGCACCGGAATCAATATTAATCTTGGCGACCTGGGTAGTTTAGGTTTGGGGCAATAATTGGAAGCAGCAATCCAAAAAGAGCAATTCACAGGCATTTGTACGGCTGACATGAGCCATTTGCACATGGTTGGTTTGCTTGGATACAACGCGCTTAAGGCGGACCCAGCACCACGGCAAGTCGTTTCATATGATAAGTGTAAGGCATTGGCCCAAACTTGCATTATGAAGCCTGAGAATTTCTGCGAGGTTGCTGTGATAGATGGTGAGGTTGTCGGCGCATTATCCGCACTGGTGCATGAACAGATGGTATTTGAGCGTAAGCAAGCCTCGGTGGTGCAGTGGTATTGCACTGTGCCTTCTTATGGCGGTTTGTTGATGCGCCGGTTTGTGAATTGGGCTAAACCTCAACGAAAGATTAAGTGCATTGCTTTCACTGAGGAAATTGGAATGGATGAGCGCATTGGCCGAGTCATTGGCCGAATGGGCTTTCAACAAGTTAACACCTGGGTATATTGGAAATGAGTAACTTAGAGCTAGAGCAATTACGTTATTCGAGCGATAGCGACAGTACGCTAAGTACGCTTCACAACATTGTAAATTTCCGCCCGGAATTTTTGTGCTATTTACTTGAAGATGAATACCGAGAAGTGAAAGTACCGGGGGAAACACGGATACCAGCTGGCCGATATGAAATTAAGCTACGTACTGAGGGCGGCATGCACGGCAGGTACAAGGATAAATACCCATGGCATAAAGGCATGCTATGGCTCCAGGACGTACCAAATTTCACATGGATCTATATTCACCCTGGCGTTACTGATGACCATTCAGAAGGGTGTTTATTGACTGGTGATGGACAGCGACAAAACAAGACAAAAGCAGGGAAAAACTATGACACGATGGACGCATATCAGCGTATCTATGAATTGATTTCAAAAGCAATTCTTGATGGCCGGAAAGTCTTTATCACCATAAAAGACTATGCATAAGTTTCACGTGAAACGGTGAGAACATGAGTAAACTTATTAAAGGGATAGGGAAAGCCGTTAAGGGCATTGTCAAAGGCGTCAAAAAGGTGTTTAAAAAAATAACATCTTCGACACTTGGCAAAGTGCTTCTTGGTGCCGCCGCTATTTATCTCACGGGGGGCGCATTTGGTATGTGGAATACTCCCTTCTCGTCGATAAACGGCGCCTTTGTGAAAGGTGCCACGGATACAGTGGCTCAAACGACATTAGCCGCTGGTACTGAAACAGCGGCAGCAACCGGAGCGGCAGAAGGCGCAGTATTCGCTGATACGCTTGGTAGCGCAGCATCAGGCACATTAGAACTTGGTGCAAGTGAAGCTGCGACTAATGCAGCTTTGTCTAATGCAGCTCAATCAGCAGTATCTAGCACGGGTGTTGCGGCCGCGCCGACTGCGACTAACCTGGCCGTAAACACTGCAACGAACAAAGCGCTGGGTACGGCAGCGACAAAGGCAGTGACAGCAGGGGCGCAGCCTGGGCTTCTTGCCAAACTTGGATCAGGCGCAGTTGATTTTGCCAAGGGTGTTGGTACGTTTGCAAAAAACAACCCCACGGCGGCCGCGATTGGCGCTAGCACTATTGCTGGTGCGCTTGGAAATGATGAGGTTGATCTACTTGAGAAAGAGGAAGAACTTCGAGCCCAAAGACTACGTGATGCCTATGAGGGTGTTGGCGATGTAGATCTTGGGTTTAATCCTAGCAGTAGTGGCTTGATGTACAAATCCAGTGGCGCGCCGGTATACGGTGGTGGCGGCATTCTGCAAAGACTTAGAAATGCCAGTAACGTAGGCAAAGGAGGCGGCTAATGGGCGTTTTACAATCAGGCAAGACAAATGCGCCACAAGAGCAAGCAGAGGTCGGCGGTGAAGACAACGGTTTGATTGGCGATGAATTGCCAGGCTCCGAGCCAGCAAGCCCTGAAGAGCAGCAAGCGCGGGATGAAATCGTAACTGCCGGACTTGGCCTTTTGTTTGAAAATGAGCAGACCAAAAAAGGCTTCTTGGATATTCTGAATCAATTATCAGATGATCCAGCAAATGCCATGGCGACTGTGACTACCATGATCATGGGCCAGCTTGATGATATGTCTAAGGGGCAATTGCCAGTCGAACTGGTATTACCGGCAGCAGCTGAGATACTCGACAATGTGGGCCAGTTGATTAACCAGCAAGGCATTGCCCAGGTTGACCAAAAGGTTTTGAATACCGCGACGCAAGAAATGGTGATTGGTGTTGCGGAAGAATTTGGTTTATCGCCTGAAGAAGCCCAAGAATTGCTGGCCGGATATAATGAATCTGATTTAGGCGGCATTATTGCCAGTCAACAAACAGGAGAAGAAAATGGGCAGCCTGCTTAATTCTTTACGCAAGGGTGTTGTGGCGGGTGCTACAACCGCAAAGGAAATCTATCAGGATGACGCGAAATCGCAGCGCCAGGCTAAGATCATGGCCGCTCGAGATAAAGAACTAAGAGCCAATCAGGTTGAAGACCGCGAAGATAAGCAATCCTATGACGCAGAGCAAAATGCGCTAGAGCGAACGGCCAGGAATTCGCGTCCATCTGAAAAACTTGCTGAGGTCCAACTAGAAGACCTTCAAGCGTATCGCAAAGCGACATCACCAGAAGAGCAACTGGAAGCCGCGAAGAAGATCATGGCCGCCAGTGGTCGACCCATGGAAGGTGATACTAAGCTAGGTAAACGCTTTATTGGTGGTTCAAAGGGTGTATTCGATACCGAAACCCAAGAATGGATTGATCCACCACAAGACCGAACCAGTCTGGTAAAAGAAGCAGGGAAGATTGCTCGTGACATAGATGCTAATCAAGTTGATATGCGCGGAAACCGGCTACCGGATGCCAAATCTTACGATGTGATTCTCAAGGATATATTGAGTTCTTGGGAAAAGAATATTGGAGGAAAACCAGCTGCAACTGGTGGTAATGGTGATAAAGTAGGAGGCAGTGATCCGCTTGGCCTATTTAACTAATGAAACTATCAGAAATACGGGATAAATACCCGCAGTACGATGATCGTACAGACCAAGAGCTAGCCGATGCCTTTTACGATAAATTCTATTCCGAGCAATTAGACCGGGAAGATTTTTATACACGTCTTGGCTATACACCTGAAGTCGCTGAAGAACCAGTTTCAGAGTTAGAAGAAACCCCTACCCAGGTTGATGAAAACCCTACCACCCCATTAGTTGCGGTTCAGGAAGAGCCACAGAAACCTGAGCCAATAGCTGTTAGACAGCGAGAGCCAGAGTTAGACGGTGGATTCCCATACAAAGAGCCAGAGCAAGTCGCGGCAGAAATCGAGCCGGCAAAGGTTGATGCGGCGCCAGAGCCCGACATTGCTTACCAGGCAACCGGCAATCCTGATGAAATCATTGATCTGCAGAAGCAAATTCAAGATGCTCGCGCCAAAGGATCGACATCCAGGGTAGCGCTTGAGCGCTTAAAAGAGATTGCTGGCGGTGCATTGCCTAGACCCCTTCAGGCTGAATTGGATTCAGCACCACCATTAGAGGGATTGTCTGAAGAAGAAATGCTTGCTGAACCGCCAGCAGAGAAGAAAGTTGGCAACATTACTGACTGGGATGCTTTCGAGCGCGACCGTTTAAACCAAGAAGTTATTGATTGGCAAGAATTCATAACTCCCAGTGATGGTGATGGCTGGGCGGAAATCATGCAGAAGACCGCAGAGAACATCCCTACGAGGTTTAAAAAGATTGCTGGCGGCATGATTCAAGCACTGGGCGAATCGCTTGTTAGCGATGTTGGTGCGTCTTTAAACCCAGGTATGGAAGCGGCATTAATGAATGGATCCGAGGCACTGGGTCTATCTCGTGAAGAATACGCCAACTTGCTGAAGGACAATTTTATATCCCAAACCGGCGAGAAGATTGCTGGCGAAGCGATTTTTGACCTTGAAGCCAATGCGCCAGATATGGCCGAAGGATCACTGCCATTTTATGTATCGTCGACACTGGGCGCAGTGGTTGAAATGGTACCGGCACTCGCTGGCAGCTTATTTACCCGTAATCCGAATGCTGGTCTGGCTATCATGTCGGGCCAGGTATATGGCGATCAATATGCTGAGTCGAGGGACCAGGGGCGTACACCTGATGAAGCGCAAGCAGATGCCTTTGTTCGTGGCGTATTGTTTGAAGCATTGCCCGAAAGACTGCCATTAGGCGTTTTGACAGAAATGGCGACCGATGGCCGGTTACTGAAAATCCTCAAATCAGCTGGTGCTGAGGGATTACAAGAGCCAGTAACCCAGCTATTGCAAGTTTCCTATGATGCTGGGATTGATCCAAATGACACGGTAGCAGAAGCACTGCAACGTCCAGAGGTTTGGGCGGGTGTTCGTGATGCCGCGATCATTGGTATGGGTGCTGGTGGTACGCTTGGTGCGGTAACAGTTGGCATTGAGGAAGTTGCAAACAGGATATCTACCTCGGAATCCGTTGATGATGCTGTATTGGAAGCAGAAACAATACTCAATGAGGCAGAAGAACGCTCGAAATTAAGAGTAAACGATGTCCCGGGCGTGACAGATGCGCCTGATATCTCCCTGGATGCTCAAGCGGACGATATTATTGAAGATATCGAGTCTGTTACACCGGATATCTCTTCTGATACAAAGGTTTCAAGTGTTCAGGGCAAGATTGTTAATCGTGAAATATTCGAGGAAGTTCGGGCTCTTCAAGAAGAAACAGGAAGAGAACTAGAGATTAGCGAAATCCAGAGAAGTTCTCGGATTGGATTTAACCACGCTCAAAATATCAAAGAGGCTTTAGAAGACGATTCCGACACAACATTCCTAGATACCGAAACATTCAATAATGAAATTATAGAGCGACGTAAAACAAACAAAGGCAGTGATATTGCGCCTGAATCTGGAAGAGTGGAAACGGATGACGTTGAGCCTGAGATAGAACCCGTTACCCCTGAAATAGAAACTAAGACTACTCCGTACCAATCCGTACCAGATTCAGCTTTCAATGGTGATTTAGAAGAAGGATTGAACCGCGTCTTTTTAAGCGATGAGTTTAAAGGCGATTCGGTAGAATTAAGTGGCCAAGGATTTACTGCTGATGAAACTAGGTCGCTGGAAAGCGTTGGTTTGGCAGAGAATGGGAGAATGTCTGCCGAGCAATACAATGAGTGGATGAAAGAAAGAGGTGCAAGACTCTCTCGACCTAGCACCACAAAAGAAAAATCACCGACTGCGGATAAAGACGCTCGAGGGTTGAGGGCAATCCGAGAAGATTTTGGTAATAACCAAAACAATCCAGAAGTTTTGGAGGCGCTTGCAAATGAAGCGTGGGCTTTGGATGAAGCTAATACTGGGCCTAGCAAGGCTGCCGGCAATTTATACAGTCAAATCAATGACAGACTTACTGAATTGTACGGGGCATCTAACAGAACTAGCCCGCAAAACATTGAAAGTTGGGCGATGAACTATAATCCGAAAGGTACTTTAACGGTAAACCCTGACCAAGAACTTGGCGGAATAATTGATCAAAACCCACAAAACGGCACTTGGTTTGCAATCAGTCACAGAGATAATTCTGTGGTTGAAGGGCTCGAATCAAAAGAAAAAGCTTTTGAGGTTATTCAGAAGAGCAATGAGGTATATCTAGCCGGTAAAGAAGCGGCAACGTCACCTGAAAACAATCTCCCGGAGCCTACCCAGGCACAAAAGGAAGCTGGCAATTACAAAATGGGCAAAGTCGAGCTCAACGGCTTTGATATCTCCATTGAAAATCCTCGCGGGTCCTCTCGTTCAGGCAGGGATCCTGACGGTAATGATTGGTCCATTACCATGGCTAACGATTATGGCTATATCCGAAGAACCCGGGGCGCCGATGACTCAGGAAGCGATGTTAAAAGCGACATTGAGCATGTCGACGTATTCATTGGTAAAGACTTGGCGAGCGATAAGGTTTTTATTGTTGATCAATACTACGATGGCGAGTTTGATGAACACAAGGTAATGATGGGCTTCTCGACCGAGGATCAGGCCGCGCAAGCCTACCTGGATAACTACGATGAAGGCTGGGAAGGGCTGGGCGACATTACTGAAATGAATGTCGAGGAATTTAGGGAATGGGTTTATAACACTGAAAAAACCAGCGCTCCCGCTACCGGCAACACGGAAAACGCACAGCAAGATATTGAAACTGAGACTCAAGGTGAGCTGACAAAGCTCTATCAAGACATAGTAGATGGTGAGGTTCGTGTCGAAGATGCCATTGATAGCCTTGAAGAATTCGATGATTTGCCTACAGAAGTTGAAGTGGCTATTGGTAAGTATCGCGCCGAACAGCTTGAAGACTCTGAGGTTTGGGGCGAGCGCGGCGACCGGGAACAATGGGATAGTGAATTCATTGAAGTAATAGCGCCTCAGTTATTGGAGGACCGCCCAGGCATCAGGGAAGCTATCATTGAAGTTGATTATGATGCAGTGACCTATCCAGAAGGAGAAGGAACGACCGTTGCAGTTTTCGACACAAGCAATATTGTGCAATCGGAAGCCAGCAACAAAATCAAAGCGCACCACGGATCCCCGCATAGCTTTAGCAAGTTCACAACTGAGAGAATAGGTACAGGTGAAGGAGCCCAAGCCTTTGGTCATGGTTTGTATTTTGCCGAATCGGAAGGGGTGGCAAGATCGTACCGGGATAATCTAGGCAAGGGTACAGGGATCTCTGAAGACGATGTAATGGCTCGCGCTCTTGATGCTCGCAACGGTAATTTTGAAGCTGCAGCTAAAGATATGCGTAATCGCGGCGATAGAGCGATGCAAGGCGAAAACCCCGAGGATGCTAGTCGCTTTTATAGAATGGCTACGCAGTTACAAGCTAAGTATGACCCAAGAGGAAAGGTGTATACGGTCGAGTTGGATGTCCAATCAGATGAATTGCTTGATTGGGATCTGCCTTTTAAAGAACAAAGCGAGTTAGTGCAGAAGGCCCTGAAAGATATGCAGGGCTCCGGGAAAAGACTAGAGGAAATGTCTCGTGAAGAGATAATTGCCGTGCTCGAGCATAATGACCCGGATGGTGATTATTCTGATGCTGCGTCAGCTGTTCAAGGCATGGACCCATTAACCAGGGAAGAAGCGCTAGAGCTGGCGACCGAAAAAGAGATTGATGAATATAGGTTTTCTGAGATAGGCGATAACCAAACCGGGAAAAGCATTTACCGACAGTTAACCTCTCAAGAAGGCGGAGGTAATGTTTATAGCAACCCTGCTCAAGCCAGGGTAAGCGCTAGATTGCTCGAACTTGGCGTGAAGGGCACTAAGTACAAAGACGGATTTTCCAGAGGGAAAGAAGGTGATGATGGCACATACAATTATGTGATCTTCAGCGAAGATTTAGTGAACATTGTTTCAGTGGATGGCGTGGAAATGTCTTTAAGTGAAGTGAACGAACTCACTGAAGGCATGAACGATGAACAAATTGATCAATTCTATAACGAGGTTTTTGAAGGAGAATCAGATGTTGTCGAAGAAGGAGTTTCAGAAGAGAGTCAGGAAGGCCAAGAGCAGGAAGGCATCAATCAAGATGTCGAAGGATCTGATACAGTCGAGGGCAGTCAAGAAGCCAGCGAGCCAAAAGGCGAAGTAAAGCTAAAATCCAATGGCGATCCATTCGCTTCGGAGAAGAGCGCCAGGGCGTCAAAAGTATTTAAAAACGCTGATAATGCCAGAGTGGTTGAGGTTGAAGGTGGCTATGGCGTTGAAATTATCGAGTCATTTGTCGCCACACATTACGTAAAAGAATTCGGTGAAATGGTCGACCTGATGGCGGTTGACCTTGAAAAAGGCATGTTCATCGAGTCGATAGGCCAAACACCGCAGTATTACAATCTTTCCGAGGTTTGGGACTATCAAACCATGGAGCGAGTTGAAGCAAAACCGGAACCAGAGCGTGTGCCGGCTTCTGAATTTTCGGATTACACCAAACAGCAGCCGCTTGATGAATACGGCGACTATTGGTTTAACCGCTCTTTACACCTGAACTACACCAATCCAGAGGAGCGCGTATTGATGGAGCGCGTTGTTAAGGAATCCGGTGAAGTGCTATCGCTGAATCAGGCTGATGCTCGAATATTAGAATGGGAAGCGGAAATGGACCGCCAGCGTTTGTCTGGTGAAAACCGCAATAAGATAGTCATTAGCCTATTTGATGAAACCGGAACATGGGCTAATCCATGGGCTCTTGCTGGTTATGATGTTCGCAAAGTCGATTTGGCTAGTGAAGGCGTCAATGTCTTTGACATTGATATGGATTGGTTGCTCGAGAATGGTTTTGTCGACGATGACGTTCATATGGTGCTGGCAGCATGCCCATGCACGGAATTCTCGGTTGCCGGTAACAGATACAAACCCGGTGGAGTTGACGAGAAGCAAGGTGCCCAGGCAAAGCAAGATCAAGCAGTCGCGCTGGTTCAGCATACTTTGCGCGTCATCAATGCGATGAAGCCTAGATATTGGGCCATTGAAAACCCAGTAGGGACCATTCAGAAGCTGTCTGGCTTGCCTGATGCTCGATTATCGTTTCATCCCAGTCATTTTGGATTCCCGTACACCAAGAAAACAATGATATGGGGCAATTTCAATGCTGATCTTCCGACCGCAAACGTCGACAATGTAAAACGTGAAGTTGATAAGCGCGATGATGGCTACTTTGATCCCCTGACTAAAGAACTTGTTCCGACACCGCTAAGAAATGCTTTAGATGCCAGCAAGGCCAAGCATATCGGCGGTTCATGGGCATTTGATTTGCGTGGCGACGTACCAGAACACAAGCGATTGCGATCAGCGACACCAGAAGGATTCTCATATGCTTTCTTTATGGCGAATTCAGGCGCGAGCATTGAAACAGAATTAGAGCAAGAGGCCATGAAACTGGCTAGAGCAGCGGCTTCTGACATGAACAAGAAGCAGGCAGCTATTGAAATTCCCAAACTCGAAAGCGCTTTTGTGCTGGGCGCTACCCAGGAAGAAGACTATAACAGCTACGCATTTGAAAACGATTTACAGAGGACCATGGCGGGATATGGAGCTCAACTTAATTCAGAGTTCGAGTTAAACGCCACGGACCCACACGGGCGAAATCAGGCAGCTATAGAGAAGGCTCAAGCCACGTTTGAAAAGGCTGAACCTGTGCCAATTGTAGAGCCGACACTCACCGAAAAACCAAAGGCTAAGAAGAAATCCACGGTACTGGATACGACTGTAGATTCTGCCTTGATACTGGCAGCCAAAAAAGGAGGTTTAAATGCGGATTCGTTTATTGCAGAAGGCCTGGATCCAGAATCGGTAAAGGATAAGAGCTTTAACAATCAGGTATTTGGCAATCCCATATTCCGAAAGAATGGCGGTATGACGCCAGATGGATTTGCAGAACTATTGCAGCAATGGGGTTATGTTCCATCAGAGATAAGCGCCAATGAAGCGCTCGACATTGCCCTGAATGAAGCAAACGGCATAGAGACAAAGTATCACCCTGATGGGATTGAGCAGCAAATCGAGGCTGAAATAGCCGCAATGAAGGAGCAGCCCGAACAGGATTATGACGCTAATGATTATGAAGACCTGACCGATGGCATGAGCGAAGAGCAAGTCCCGGCATTTAATGGCATTGTCGAAGGTGATTTGTGGGATTTGGCTGAATCATTACCTCAAGATCCTAATTACCAAGAAGTTTATGATCAGGCATATGAAGAGTATTCGGGCGGCTTTGAGCTTACTCAGCAAACACCGGAAGAGATACAAGCAGCCGAGCAAGAAGCCCAGGCGCTTATTGATGCCCAACGAGCTGAAGAAGCAAAGGCGGCAGCAGATGAGGCCATTGGAGACTTCACGCTAACTGGCTCTGACAGTACGGCGGATATCGCGGCGGCACAAGGTCAGACGGATTTATGGGCGACCATTGATCAAATTGACGCTTCTCAATACGATGTCATGGTTGAAGTGGTTGCAGAAGATACCGGCGATGTTTATGAAATGCCGCAAAATGCAGAAAAAGCGCTTAGACGACTTCGGAAAAAGAGAGATACTGTGCAATCTATATTGGAGTGCATTCGAGGATGAGAGCTGATCAGATAGAATCCAGGGGCGGACGCAGAAAGCGCAGAGCCCCGAAATCTCCGCCAACAAGCGCAAGCGTTGCTGATGTCGTTGAAAGTATGCCTGCGTTACCCGCCAGTTTATCAAAAGAAGAAATCACTGAATTGGTGGCGTCTGCAGTCAACCAGGTTGCCGATAAAATATTAAACGCCCAATCCAAACAGCCCAGCAAGCGAGTCAAAAAAATCACTCACCAGGTAAAGCGAAAAAAATACGCAAATACCAACATCCCTTTAATGGCAGAGCTTGTTAGCACTATCACTTATGAGGGTGACGGTTAATGGCTTATAAGATTTCTCAGCGAGAGTCACTCGACATCGCAAGCAGCATCACACCCGATGACCCAGATGGGTATGCTATTGGTGATATGTTGTGTTTTTTAGTTCTTGCCAAAAATACGTCTAACGCCATCACAACAGCGACACCAGGCTGGACAGTATCATCTAGTGCAAAAGGTACTTACAACAACAACAGTCTGGGGGTCATTTATAAATCTGCCACGGTGGACAGCGTAAGTGAAGGTGGTGCTGGCGAAACAATGCCTCTTATTACAGTTGGTAGCTCAGTAGACATATACGTTCTCGCTGTTGCACTTGGTGATGTTCCGTCATCGTCTGCTGTTGACCTGGAGCTTCATGGCTCTACCGGGTTCACTGGACTAACACAAGGGATACCAACTGGTACTACTGGTGCGCCAAACACATTTGGTCTATGGCTTGCCGCGACAAGTAACTGGGCCGAAACAATACCTGAGATCGGGTCGGGACCACTGGGTAGTGATCGAAATGTTCAAGGGTCCACACAAGCAGGTGTGTCATCAGGTTGGTGGTTTGAAGAGGACTCAGGTGTAACAAGCCCATCCAGGGAATTCTGGTTGTTAGACGCTGTGAGAAATCGTCACTGCATTGTCATCTCTTTTAAATCTGACACTGCCGCAATAAAACCTGTTCGCTGTGACCTCGACACTGTTGCACCCTGGGAGTTGATCTGCGCGTTTCACGACAACGCAGGTTACAAAGGTTATACGCTCAAAGACATATCGGCAGATGTCACCGCACTAGACACAATCAGCACGACATCGGTTGATTCCAACTCGGATAACAATCTTGGTTTCGGGCTTAACTTGTACATGCCTGGTGTGAGATCGCAATCAGTCAGCACAGCAGTTGGTACCGCGTATGTTCGGGAAATGACACTAGGTGCAACAGAAGATCTTTCGGCAGCGGGAACCAAGATATTCTTCTATGTCCGTTACGGTAGCGGTACGGACTTAACACGAGCAGATATTTTATCTAACCACGGACTCATGGTTGGTCTTCGGTCTGGAGGGACAGGCTCGGAGCAGTATAGGTTTTTTGACGCTGCGGCATTTGACACTTTCCCTGTTGCTGGTGCGATGCATATTGTGGTGATAGACCCTGCTGATATAACGAATAGGGTGGGGTCAGACATAGGTGGTGGCAGTTTTGACTTATCGGACATTCGCGGCGTTTGCACAGCATTTCATAGTGCGTCCACTTCGGTCTCCCAAATATACCTCGACTACTGCGGTAAGCTGAACAGACTGCAAGTGATAGGAGGGGATGACTCTGATCCAATGCACTACCTTGATTGGTCAGCCGCCAAAGAACAACTAAGGGATTACGATCAACTCATTGAAAAACTGGGTGACGCATACGAGACAAAGATTAGTATCCAGATCGGTGACGGTTCATCGGTCACCCACTTCCATACGAATGGTGAGAACTTCTCGTTTCCAAATCCAGCGGACTTTGATGCTAAACGCATTCAGTACCAAGTCTATGACAGCTCACATAGCATTGTCTTTGAGTTAGATACAGGGAGCACCGCAACGTTTGATGCAGTTATTGATTTTAAAGGTGGTACTCTGGACCTAAGTGATGCGGGGAACGTTAACGCGACCTGGACGTTCAACGGCGGAACATGGAAAAACGTAGGCACTTGGAATGTATCTGATATTGGCGCAATCGGTAACATGTCTATTGTCGATAGTGCGGAGATGCTCGATCTCGCATTGGATCTAACATCAGGTGTGACCCTAACTAACACGACGGTCCACATTACTGGCGCAACTCAAGCCGCACTACAATCTAAGTTTAACGAGTATGCCCGTTGTATATTCAATGGTAATGCGTCGGTCGGACTAGAGATAGAGTATACGGGTGCGAGTACCACCACCATTGCACTGACAGCTCCTACGAATATCCAAATAGACAAAACGACTTTTGCAGCGGCAGTCGCTGTAGCTTGTACAGTGGCAGTAACAACAAACGAGACAATAGGCGATGCCTCAGTTTCAGGATCTGCCACTTCCCTGACAGAAGTTGCGCCCACCTTCGACCTGGATCTGACTAGTAACGTAGCAGCAACATTCAGGGTGTTTAATGAGGCTGGTGGTGCCGAACTGTTCTCTGCATCTGCATCAACTTCAGAGTCATGGACCCACGGCAATCAGACAGTCAGCATTACTTGCTGGGCGGCTGGGTATCAACAGCAAAGACGGACTGGTGTCGATCTAACAAACGCCAATGTTCCAGTGACTTTTGAACTGGTGGACATACCAAGTTACAACGCCAGTCATGGTTTGAGCTACACGACCGATTTAACTTATGACCCACTAACCAAAGAGTTAGATCCAGTGACAAGGCAAGAAGGTGCGGATATTAACTCTCTGCTCAATGACGCATACGACGCTCAGACAGCTCTGCATAACTCTGATTACCCTATCAGAATGGATGGCGCTAAGACTGCAATCTTCTTAGATGATGCTTATATTAAAGTAGCATCCTTAGACAACTGGATGGGAGCAGGCTACGAGTACCGAGATACTTCAGATGTAGTTCAGAAGCAAGCAGCGAGCTTTAAAGGACAAGGAGGTACTTGGACAGGCAACACTGCCGAATACCAAACCACGCCAGGCACGGGGCAGACTGATGCAAGAGCTTCCGGCATCATTGATGAAGTTATCGTTATTTACACCAACGGCGGCGATGATCTTCGAGGTGGATGGGTTTGGAAGTATCAGGTTAATGGAAAGCTGCAAGCCAGGGCAGATATTGTTGCTTTGTTTGGCGGGAATCTTCAGCCAACTGAGTATGAATTTAACATGGCAGAGGAAAGCATCACGGCGGCCACGGGTGATCCAGCGGTAACGCTGACATTCACTGATCACGGTGCTAGCCCTGTTACATGGAACGGTAAAGATTTTAGCATCACGATTCAGTCAAACGAGAGCGCTGAAACTATTCTCCGCGAACTGAACTATAACCATTCACTAGATGCCACATATAACGGCGAATCCCCTTTTAACTGGTGGGATATGGTGCTGGAAGCAGGATCATCTTATGAGACAGCACGAGGGATTCATGAGGGCGGCACAGGCGCAGCACAGAAGGGAGTTAGGGTGTTAAATGGATCTGGTGATCCGCATCCTGATTTCATCCAATTCCAGGCCGATGACGGTACTTACTTCATACCTGATGTTACATCAACAATATCAGGGTCAGGCATGCCTACTGCTGGCGCCAACATTAATCTCCAAATTTGGAATGCTACAGCCTTAACAGCGGCATCAAGGCTAGATTCAACTGCGTATAGCGTTGGAGACATTAGATTGCGCTCAACAGGGCTCGGTAGTGAGAATACAGCCGGGCTTTACTTGCGCTGCACCACGGCAGGGACCAGTGCTGGAACAGAGCCAACATGGGATACAACGCCAGGCAACACCACAACAGATGGCACAGCAGTATGGACTACATACGCGGTCCTTTATCAAGACGGTGATCCTGCAAGTTCAGCATATTCAGACACTTATATTGATGGTGAAGAATTTCTGGCAGGTGAACAATTTGGTTACAGATTCGCAGAATTAGATGCTGGGTCCACATTCAAGATAGATTCCAATAGTGGTTTTGTCAGTAGCACCGGCTTTGCTTTTGCCGTATCGGTAACTGCGGATGCTTCATATGCTTCAGCGGGTATTGATGGATCAACATTGACTGGCAGATTTAGCCATGATGTCGCGAATGACGAAATTGATCTTATTGCAGACACGGATTACTCCGGCCCGGACCCATATGCTTATTATTGCTACACACTGACGACTTCTAATGGAATGTGGCACTTGTGGGGTAGCGTAGAATCTGCCCAAGAAGGCGATTATAAGATAATAACCGCTAACGCAAACATCTTCTTTGATGAAACTCTAGGTGTGTTTATCAAAATCACTGACGCATCCAGATGGTACAGGGATGACGGACAAAGACCTGCTAAAGATCCTACGAGCGGCGGCGGCGGTATTGACCCAGGTGGTTGGAGAAATCCTGTCTATCCGATATCGACTGGATCAGTTTTAACTACGGAGCAGAATGCTTTGCTGGCTACTTCGGCAACACAATCAACCACAGCTGCAACGAAATCCACAGAAACAAACAAGATTGTCAAAAACAAGAACATCACAGATTCCAGCACCAGCAAGCAAAAGATATATGATGACGATGACACGACTGTATTGCTTGAGGCTGATTTGTTTGAGGATGAAGCTGGCGCAACCCCTTGGACTGGCGACGCAGCCATTCTAAGAAGGGATAAGCTGGATACGCCATAATGTTAGTCACTAACGGCATGGGTGCAAATGGTATCCTGGTAACTGCCGGTTTCGGGTACAATTCTTATCTAGATGTTGTCGTTATTGTTGTACCGAGAGAACCAGAGCCATCGCCGGGAGCGGGTGGTGGTAATTTAACATACGCATCACCGCAACAACGTACTGCCAGGGTAAGGGCTAATTTAACCCGAAAACAAATTATTGAGCAGTTGGTTCAAGAAGACGAAGAGCTAATTGCTATTATCATTTCCGCCACGGAGACATTGCTGTGCGATCTATAAGTCTTTGCATCAAGAGAGCGGGTAAAGCCGTTACTCCGAAAATGGCCGACGAGCTTATAGACCGGGTAAAGACGTTCAAAGGTGATCAGGAATTAGCCGTTCAGGACTATTTGACTGAGCTGAATGATCAGATAGCAGATCTGGAAAATCAGCTATTAGAGCAAGCAAACCCCGGGCTGACTCCACCTAGCCAGGTAGAGGAAGTGCAGCAAGAGCCGGAAACAAGCCAAGAATTTGACATCCAATCACAATTGGAAGAAATTAAAAGCGCTATTAGCGAACTAGGAGGGAGCCAAGATGCAGCTTTGGGAACAGCAGACACTGGCACACTGGAGGGAGTTTCTACCGAACAAGGTCAAGCAACTGGAAATGTCCGGGACGTTGATGCAGGAAATCAACAGAGCGGTCCAGGCGACAATCAAGGAAATGGACAGCCTGATAGAAGCGGGACTGACGGAACAGGAGGCCTGGGAGCAAACGCGGGAGAAACGACTGTTTCTGAACCCGGAGCCCGGAGTGGAGGAAAACGAGGAAACATAGAGACAACCGATTACACTATTCAAGATAGTGATAATCTCGGTAGCGGTGGTGCTAAAACCAAGTTTAAGCAAAACATCGCGGCAGTTCGTCTAGTCCGTGAATTTATTGAAGATCCTTCGCGCCGCGCCACGAAAGAAGAGCAGGCAGTATTAGTTAAATATGTCGGCTGGGGCGGAATGCCTCAAGCATTCGTTAAACCCAATGGGTCCGTCACAAAAGGCTGGGAGACACAAGCAGCAGAGCTTCAGGAGATATTAACCCCGGAAGAATACTCTGATGCCCGGCGTTCTACCCAGGACGCTCACTACACTTCTCAGGAAGTCATTGGCGGCATTTATGCTGGACTCGAGCGCTTAGGCTTCAAGGGCGGGTCTATTCTTGAACCTTCACTTGGTAGCGGTAATTTCTTCGGTTTGATGCCGCAATTAGTTCGCCAGGCGTCAAAGCTAACGGGTGTAGAACTCGATACCATTACAGGCGAGATAGCGAAACAGCTATATCAATCGGCCAAAGTCTCAGCACCAACAGGCTTTCAAGACTTCCCGATGACGGATGGCACATTCGATCTAGCCATAGGTAATCCGCCATTCGGTAGCCAGAAGATTTATGATGGCAAACGCAAAGATATCAGCAAATTTTCGATTCACAATTACTTCTTTGCCAAGTCTCTCAATGGCTTGAGACAGAATGGCATTCTCGCAATGGTGGTTTCCAAGGGATTGCTGGACAAAGCATCCAGCAAAGAGCGGGAATATCTGGCTAATCGTGCGGAGTTATTGGGCGCGATTCGACTACCCAATAACGCTTTCCTGAAAAATGCCGGGACTGAAGTTACCACCGACATCATATTTTTGAGAAAACTGGGCTCACAAGAGACTCCCGACTACTCATGGACTGAAACCGTCGACATTACCGGCGCCGATGGGACCACCATCAAAGTAAACAAGTATTTTGCTGAAAACCCAAACATGATGTTGGGTGAAATGCGTTCTGAAGGGTCGATGTATCGCGCCAATGAGCCGGCTTTGGTTGCCAGGAAAGGCGACGATATCTCTGAGTTACTGGCTGAAGCTATCCAGAATCTGCCTGAAAACGTCTATTCGACCATTTCAGAGCCAGTTAGCGCGGCATTTGAGCCGGATGTGCAGTTATCCAGCGATATTCGCGACGTTCTGCACAATGGTTTCTTCTTCCAGGATGGTGAATTGCGTCGACGTGGCGCAGATATCAACGGCGAACCTTCGTTTGAAGTCGTGAAAACTCGCCTAGACTCGAGCGGAAAAGAAGTACCGTTCAAGGAACGACAGCTAGAACGAATCCGGGGCATGGCAGAAGTAGGCCAAACCGTAAGTCAGATACTCAAGTTGCAGCTTGGTAACTACACTGACGAGGATATTGCGCCAGTAAGGGAAGAGCTCAACAAGCAATACGATACCTTTGTGAAGAAAAACGGGTTTATTAACTCGACCACAAACAAATCATTGATGAGACAAGACCCATTGTGGCCTCGCCTGGCTGCGCTTGAGCCTGATTATGATCGAGGGGTATCAGCAGCCGTAGCGAAGTCTACCGGGCAAGAGAAGCGAGCAGCATCAGCCAAGAAGGCCGATATCTTCTCTACTCGGACACAATTCCCTTATCAGCCGGTTTCTCAAGTCACTACCCCGGCAGATGGGCTAACAGCTTCTCTATCGGAGCGAGGCAAGCTTGATCTGCCTTATATCGAACAGCTTTACGGTAAGCCTGAAGCGCAAATCATTGAAGAACTCGGTAACACCATCTACCAAGATCCAATGGAAGGTTGGCAGACTGCCGAAGAATATCTATCAGGTAACGTCAAAAAGAAACTTCAAATAGCAAAAGAGAATGCAGCGCTAGATCCGGTTTACAGCCGGAATATTGAGGCTTTGACGGAAGTATTGCCCGAAGACATCGCGCCGATAGATATTATCGTTAAAATTGGCGCGCCCTGGTTGCCCAATGACGTAATGAACGATTTCACCAATTACTTGGCAGGTGAAGATATTGGCGTTAACTGGACATATGTTGCGCCGCTCGCAAAGTGGAATTTTGGCGGTCGGATTTCTAGCACTGCCAAACTCAAGGATTGGGGAACACCGGATAGAACTTCTTATGAACTGATACAAGCAGCATCTGGCAATAAGCCCGTTAAAATCACCAGAAGGGATAGTGACGGAAATGCCTATGTCGACGCTGAAGCTACCGCAGCCGCAAACCAGAAAGTAAATGACCTCAAACAAGAGTTTGAAGACTGGATATGGGAAGCGGCAGAGCGCCGGGAACGTCTAGGCAAGATATACAACGACACCATCAATACATCAATTGGTCGAAGCTATAACGGCAAGCATTTGGTGTTGCCAGGCAAAGTACCTGAAGAGCTTATTTCACTTCGACCTCACCAGAAGAACTTTATCTGGCGGTCTATGCAGTCAAAAAGCGTACTGGCTGATCACGTAGTTGGCGCGGGTAAAACATTCGCCATCATTGGTGCTGTGATGGAAGCGAAGCGCACGGGATTCGCCAAAAAACCCGCACTTGTGGTGCCGAATCACTTGGTTAAGCAATGGTCAGATGATTATCTGAAGCTGTACCCGAACGCAAACTTGCTTGTTCCAGATAAGAAAGACTTTGCCGGTCCACGTCGACGAGAGCTATTTGCTCGAATAGCGACTGGTCAATATGACGCAATAATTATTCCTATCAGCAGCTTTAAGAAACTGCCGACAGATCCCGATGAGACAAAGCGCTTTATTGATCAGCAGTTAGAGGATTTAACCGAATCGCTTAAAGCGGTCAAAGAGTCTGGCGATAGGACCAGTGTTAAAGAACTCGAGAAGCAGAAGGAGCGCCTTGAAAACAAACTCAAGGAAATGGCAGATATTGCTCATCAGGATGACGGACTAACATTCCAGGATCTTGGCATAGATATGATTGCCTCTGATGAGAGCCACGAATTCAAAAATCTTGAGTACACCACGGGTATGGGCAGCATTTCAGGGCTAGGTAATCCAACTGGATCCGCTAAAGCAGCTGACATGTTTATTAAAACCCAGTCCATCATTAACCGGGGTGGGCGTGTGATCTTTGCTACAGGTACGCCAATTAGTAACTCAATCAGCGAAATGTACACCATGCAGCGCTATTTGGATTACGCCGGTTTGAGAGAGCAGGGATTGGCGCATTTCGACGCCTGGGCAAACGTGTTTGGTGAAGTAGTCTCGGATTTTGAGCTAGATGCCACTGGCGTTAATTACAAAATGAACTCCCGGTTCAATAAATTCGTGAACATGCCTGAGTTAATGACTCAGTATTCAAAGTTTGCCGATGTCATCACGCGGGACGACATTAACGCATTGCTCGCGGAGCAAGGCAAAACGCTACCGATACCCAAGATAAAGGGCGGCAAGCCACAAAACATCGTTATACCGCGAACAGATGCCCAATCTACCTACATGGAAGATATCGTAAAGCGCGCAACGAATATCCCCACTGACAAGAAAATAGACAACATGCTCAAGATCACCAGTGATGCCAGAAAGGCAGCATTGGATATGCGCTTAATTGATCCCGATTACGGCGAGGCTGGCGGTAAAACCAATGAGGCAGTCGCCAAAATCAAGGAGATTGCCGATAAGTGGGCTGACCAGAAGGGTACGCAGTTGGTTTTCTTGGACCTGTCGACACCAAAAGGCGCGGCTTCAGCTGAGAAAGCGAGAATTCGCACGTTAATTGAGAAGGCGGACCAGGGTGATGAAAAGGCATCAGAGGAACTTGCCAAGGTATCGCCTGACGAAATTCTATCTTTAGATTCCGACTTCAGTGTTTATGACGACATGAGAGCGAAGTTAATCGCTTCCGGCTTTGCAGAGGACGAAGTTGCATTTATCCATTCAGCTAATACCGATGAGAAGAAAGCGGCATTGTTTGAGAAGGTCCGCCGAGGTGATGTCCGGGTATTAATGGGCTCGACTGGCAAGATGGGCGCCGGGATGAATGTTCAGGATAGATTGGTGGCGTTACACCATCTTGATGCGCCATGGAAACCTTCAGACCTGGAACAGCGCGAAGGGCGAATCATTCGCCAGGGTAATTCGCTTTATGATGCTGACCCGGAAGGATTCGAGATTGAGATATATCGCTATGCAACCGAGCAGACTTACGATAGCCGAATGTGGCAAACCATCGAAGGTAAGGCCCGGTTCATTGAGCAATTACGCTCAGGGCAGCTAGATGCTCGTGAAGTTGAGGATGTGGCGGCGGAATCTGCTAGTGCGGCAGAAATGAAAGCTGCAGCATCCGGTAATCCTTTGATCCTTGAGGAATTCAAACTGCGCGATCAGGTGAAGAAGCTTGAGCAGAAAGAGCGCCAGTTTAAGCGCGCCAAGTATCAGGCTGTAAGTGACGCCGATTTTATGCAAACCAGACTCGATGCATTGCCAGAAGAGCAGGCCATTATTGCTCGTGATGTTGAAACATTGCAGGCAAACCCCTTGCCGGTTGCTAAGAAGAAAGATGATCCATCATTCGCCGGGAAGATTGGTAACAAAAACTACTCAAAGAGAAAGGATTTTGGCCAAGCCATAATTTCTGAGGCTAAATCCATCATTGCTAACAGAGAAAAGGACAGAGTAATTGGCAGCCTGCGCGGATTTGATGTTTCAGTTGGGCGCGATTACTCAGATGACACCTTTAAGATTGGCTTGAGCGGCGAATGGAATTACGGGAACGAACGCTATTACCTGAATAACGACCCGGGCGGATTGGCTACCCAATTGAATAACCGGCTCGAGTCGATCGCTAACTTGCTGGAAAACAAACAGATTGAGCAATCTAACGCCGAGCGCGACATCCCGGTATTGCTTGAAAAGGGTCAGCAGGAATTCAAAGAAGCCGCTGAATTGTCTGAACTTCGTGATCAGCACAATGAAATACTCGCAGAGCTTTCCGCTAAGGGAGAGGATGACACCCCCGATGGCCCTGAAGACCTTCCTGATGATGCTATGAGCTTTAATCCGTCCAGAGATTTGATGATCCGTGACGACAACATTGTTCTGGAATTTGGTAGAGACTCTATTTATCCGAGCAGACCGGGCAGATTGGAATTAAATCCGCAGGTTGTTTCTTCTGAAAAGCCTGATTCTGAGGTTAAGGGCTCTTTTGAAATGATCCAGGCAATGCGTAATCATTTCAATGTGCCGGTTCGTTCGGGCAGAATCCGAGGTAAGGCCCAGGGAACTCATGACCCCCGTGATGGTGTGATACGTTTACGACGAATGGCAGAGATTGAGGTATTTACTCACGAACTAGGCCATGCGCTCGAAAGCCGATACGGCAGTGAATTAACCCGCATCATCAAAGCCTATAAAGATGAAATGGCGCCACTGTCTTATGATCCTGATTTAAAAGAAACGCAGCTATTGAGAGAAGGCTTTGCTGAATTCTTCAGCATTTACGTTTTGAATCCAGCGAATGCAGAGTACCGAGCGCCAAAGTTTGCCGCGGCATTTGAAAACTACATGACGAAGAATCACGCAGAAGACCTGGCAATGATTGATGGTGTTCAAAAGGATTATCAATCTTACCTGTTTGCACCGTCTGGCGCGGCAATCAAAGCCAACATGGCGACCAGTGACAAAGGCCCAGTCATTAAACGAGCGCTTTCAGCATTAGGACCGGAGAATATCAAGGAAACTGTTGGTATCAACGCAATGAAGTTTTACGCAAGCTTCTTTGACCGATTGCACCCTATCTACGTGGCTGTTGAAAAGCTTTCTAAGATCAGAGAGAAGAACAAAGGTAGCCGTCTTGATTTGAAACGCTCTGAGGATTCTTACGCCCTGGCTAGACTGGCGGTGGATGCTTATTCCGGCGCCCATGTTCAAATACAAAAAGGTGTGATTCCTTACAATGGCGCTTTTCCTGAAGGACCATCATTCACTGATGCTGTTCAAAAGGCCATGCCAGAAGGGAAGTATTCAGATGAAACCGTAGAGGATTTCGGTAGCTATCTAATATCTCGCCGGGCTATCCACGAATGGGATAGGTTTATGATTGGTGAGCTTCAGAACAAGCCAACGAAAGAAACCAAAGCCGATCATAAGGCGAATATCGAACTGCTAGAACGCGAGAATCCCCAGTTCTCGGAAGCAGCCGGTATCCTTTATGAATTCCTGGAAAACCAATGGGGCCGGAAGTATGAGGCTGGATTGCTGACAAACGAGCAGTACCTTAAAGGCATTGAACAACACACAGATTATGTGCCTTTCATGCGTGACAGATCGGACTTAGGTGATAAATCAACCGCGTCCGGTTTGGGTGACACTGGCAGTAATGGAGTGCTGAAGCGCTTTAAAGGCTCTGATAGACCGATTATCAACCCGCTCGAATCCATCATGGCCGATGTTTATGAAACCGAAGTCTCTATTAAGGGCAATGAT
>Ga0316207_10000529_pt1 | contig 59437 bp, 64 predicted proteins | sample 6weekpyrite_MG_FD_204943 | JGI IMG/M metagenome (GOLD analysis project Ga0316207, IMG submission 204943) | Microbial mat bacterial communities from mineral coupon in-situ incubated in ocean water Damariscotta River, Maine, United States -... | ecosystem: Environmental > Aquatic > Marine >...
GCGCTCAAGGCCTTCCAATATTGGGTTTCATAGTCGTAAAGCGTGGTCTGGCTGCGAACCAGGTTAAGAAAATCGACCTTGCCCACTTGATACCCCGCCAGCATGGCATCCACGGTCTGGCGCGCCTGGGGAATAATCTGCCGCTGAAACAGTTGGGCCTGCTCACCGGCTCGGCGATAGTCGGTTATGGCCTGCTGCACTTGTGAAGCTACCTGGTTGCGCTGATCATGTAGCTGGTATTTTTGCTGCATCCACTCGGCGTTACGCTGATCAACGGCGCGGTCCTGCTTACTGCCCGTATAGAGGGGCAGATTCATACTGAACATGACGGAACCGAAGTCAGCACGGCGGCTGCCATCGGGATTATTGCCGCTGCGCAGGCCATACACCGCGCCCAATTTAAAATCAGGTGCATAATCCTTTGCTGCCAAATCGACACGACTGCGTGCCGCACCCATGCGTTCAGCCTGCGCGGCAAGGCTCGGGCGAGCTGCGACCGCTCGCTGTCGCAACATCTCAGCACTCACAGGGGCAAGTAATGCTTCATCGACAGAGCTAGGAAGCTGAATAGTCTTGGCAGCAGGATGATCCATCAACACATTCAGACGCACCCCCTCATTTTCGCGCCTGTTCTGAACACGAATAGCGCTGTCACTCAGCTTGGACAACTCCAGTTGCGCCAGTAGAATGTCTTGTTGCAAGCCCCGGCCAACCGTATAGCGGGTCTCGGCCACGTTGACGAACTGCTCCAATAGAATCTGGTTACGGGCAATGACCTCCAGTGCCCGGTCGAGATAGAAGAGATTCCACCACACGGTTTTCACATCACGCACCAATTGGAGCCGTTTCTCTTCCAGATCTGACTCCGCAGCCCTGGCCTCCTGGCTTGCCGCCTGAGAGCGCAAGGCCAGCTTGCCGGGGTAAGGCAATGCCTGAGTAATGCCCACCTGAAACTGCGTCATGCCCTCTTGAGTAAAGGAGAAACTGTCCAGCGGCAAATTGACGATATTGACTGATAAACTGGGGTCGGGCAGCGCCTCAGCCTGATCTGGAATCTCGGCCAGCGCCTTCGCCCGCGCTTCAATGGCTGCCAGGCTGGGGTTGGCAGCCAAGGCCTCGGTGATCGCCTTATCCAATGGCAGTATCTCCACTGCCTGCGTGGTGTTCACACCCCAAATCAGTGCGCATGCCAGCAGCAAACGCGCAAGCGAGTTGAGCCGGTATCGAGATCGAAAATACAAATTAATGACTCCTCGGGTATCCTTGATACTTAAGAATAGAGGGGGGAGACTGTCGTTAAGGTGACGCTTGCATTACAATTTTGTAATCTTGCTGTAATCCTCATGACAGATCGTATGGGCTAACCTGTTTAACTATGAAACTTTTAGTTGTCGAAGATGAGGTCAAAACCGGTGAATATCTCAAACAGGGATTGAGCGAGGCCGGTTTTATCGTCGATCTGTCCCATAACGGGCTGGATGGCCATCATCTGGCGATGACCGAACGCTACGACCTACTAATTCTTGATGTGATGTTGCCGGATGTGGACGGTTGGCGAATTCTGAAATCGTTGCGCGAAGCCGGTAAAGAGGTGCCCGTGCTATTCCTTACCGCCCGTGACAGCATCGACGACCGGGTTAAGGGACTAGAACTGGGTGCAGATGATTACCTTGTTAAACCCTTTGTCTTCGCTGAACTCCTGGCGCGTGTCCGCACATTGTTACGCCGTAGCACGATCCCTGCCACTGAGTTGAGCTTACATATTGCCGACCTGAAACTGGACCTGGCCCGCCATCGTGTGACGCGCGACGGCAAACGCATCCAGCTGACCGCCAAAGAGTTCGCCCTGCTGGAGCTGCTGGTGCGTCGCCAGGGCGAGGTGCTGCCCCGCTCCCTGATTGCCTCCCAGGTCTGGGATATGAACTTCGATAGCGACACTAACATCATCGATGTGGCTATACGCCGCCTGCGCGCCAAGATCGACGACAATTTTGATCTCAAACTGATTCAGACAGTGCGCGGCATGGGCTATATGATCGATACACCGGACGAAAACACTTAGATGGGACGTCCCACCTCCCTGACACTACGGCTGACCTTATTATTCAGTGCCGTCGCCACCGTGGTACTCCTGGCCTTCGGCTGGATCATCGAGCGGTCGATCGAAGAGCACTTTGCGGTAGCGGATATCAAGGAACTCAAGGAGATCGGCCAAGCGGTGGAGGGATCGCTTTCCACACTGCAAGCCAAACCTGGGTTGACACACCTCAAACAACGTTTTGATGACATTCTGGTGGGACATCACGGCGCGTTGCTACATGTCAGCAACGCAGCAAAGAAACGCCTGTACACCAGCCCCGGTCCTGATCTTTTATCGATACCGCTGCCCTCCCCCAACCAGCTCCGCCAAGGCATGGTACAACAGTGGAATGACACCCAAAACAACTACCGTGTTTTTATTCAGCAAGTCGCCGGGCAAAACAACGGACCTTACACCGTCGTCATCGCCGTCGCCACCGACTTCCATCTCCATTTTCTGAAAGCGTTCCACCGTACCCTGTGGCTGATGGTTGCATGTGGCATCGCCGTGATGGGCGTGATGGGCTGGATTGCGGTACGGCAGGGCCATCGACCACTACATAATATTGTTGACCAGATCAGCCGCATCAGTGCCAACGAGTTGAACACCCGCCTCACACCCGAAACCGTTCCTGTGGAACTCACCGAACTGGCCGTCTCGTTCAATGAACTTCTTCAGCGCATGGAAGGGGCTTTCAACCGTCTCTCCAACTTCTCTGCCGATATCGCCCACGAACTGCGTACTCCCGTCACCAACCTAATGACCCAGACTCAGGTCGCCCTCTCCCAGGCGCGTAACGCTGAGGAGTACCAGGAAATTCTCTACTCCAACGAGGAAGAGTACGAACGCATGGCCCAAATGATCGGTGACATGCTCTTTTTGGCCAAGGCGGATAACGGCCTGACGCTATCCAACACTGAAGAGATTGAATTGGAAAACGAAGTACGTAACCTGTTCGATTACTACGAGGCACTGGCGGAAGAGCAATGTGTCTCATTAAAATTGGAAGGTAGTGGCCGAATCAAGGGCGACCGCCTAATGCTACGCCGAGCTTTGAACAACCTGATCTCCAACGCCATCCGCCATACCCCGGAAAACAACACCGTAACGGTACAACTCGGTATGGAAAACAATAAGACGCTCATTGCTGTTCAGAACCCAGGTACAACTCTCGCAACCGAACACCTGGATAAAATTTTCGACCGCTTTTATCGTGTCGACCCATCACGCCAACGTAGCAGTGAAGGCGCAGGACTTGGATTAGCTATAGCTAAATCAATCGTTGAAGCGCATGAAGGAGAAATTACCGCCACTTCCGATGAGGCCTGTACACAGTTCCTTATCAGCCTGCCTAACACTGGCCCTCTATAACAACATGAAGGCTCACCTCTCTTCTCTATCTGCTGGCTCGTTGATTGATACCTTCATGAATACGCTGTTTAAATACTCCGTGTAGATTCATTTTCGCTCTTTGTATTAGTACCAGGTAGGCCAAAACTTAGTAAAGCAGAAGCCAGAACGAACGCAGAGGACAGCCAAAGGCACCCCTCTAACCCCTGTGTTTGGTAAACCCAGCCCGATAGCACGGTGCCTACCAGCCTGCCACCGGCATTGGCCATGTAGTAGAAGCCCACATTCATTGCCACCTTGTCATGATCCGAGTAGGCAAGAATGAGATAGGAGTGCACGGCAGAGTTAATGGCAAAGACGATGCCGAACAGAATCAGGCCGACAATCAACACTTCATCCGCTGGCCATCCCTGTTGCAACCCGATGGCGATAGCGGCAGGAAGCAGCGCCAGGCTAAAGGCGGCGATACGTGCGGTGTCTCCACCCGGTCCCCGGCCGTGATGGCTACGCTTGATTAATTTGGGGGCACTAGCCTGTACAATACCGTAGCCAATGATCCATACCGCCATGAAGGTACCCACCAGAGTAAACGACCAGCCCAGCACTTCATAAAGAAACACCGGCAGCGCCACTACGAACCAGATGTCCCGTGAGCCAAAGAGGAAGAAGCGAGCAGCGGAGAGCCAGTTAACGGCAGGGATGTTGGAGAAGACCTGGCTGAATTTGGGTTTGGACTTCATTTTGCCTACACCCGAAGGCAGCAACAGCGCGGTGCTAATCAAGACCAACAACAACATACCCGCCAACACGGCCAACGCGCCGCGAAACTCCAACCACTCCAGCAGTGCTGCACCGGCAAAGAAACCTGCACCTTTAAGGGCGTTTTTCGAACCGGTGAGCACAGCAACCCATTTAAATAGTTTGGAATCACTGCCGTCGGCGACAATGGCCTTGACCGATGCCTTGACCGATGCCTTGGCCGACATCTTGTTCAGATCTTTGGCGATACCCGACAAAGCCTGCGCCGCCATCACATAGGCCACCGTGAGCCAGGCGTCCGGCACCGTCAACATGACCAGCGCCACCACCTGCAATCCCATACCAATGTGCATGGTCAGGTTGAGTCCAATGCGCGCGCCCAGCCATCCCCCCACCAGGTTGGTGACAATGCCGAAAAACTCATAGAAGAGAAACAGCATCGCCACTTCGAAAGGCGAGTATCCCAGCATGTGGAAGTAGAGCACCACCAACATGCGGATCGCCCCGTCCGTCACGGTGAAGGCCCAGTAGCCGCCGGTGACCACCAGATAGTTGCGCAAGCGCTGATCCATTTACAAACTCCGCGCCACCTTGGCCGCCAGCTCCATCATACGGTTTACATAACCCCACTCGTTGTCATACCAGGCGTAGAGCTTCACCTGGGTGTCGTTGATCACCATGGTGGAGAGCGCATCGACGATGGATGAGCGCGGATCGTTGAGATAATCCACCGAGACCAGTGGCCGCTCTTCATAACCGAGAATACCTTTCAGTTCACCTTCCGCCGCCGCTTTGAAATAGCCATTAACCTCTTCTGCTGTCACGGGGCGAGAGGCCTCAATGACCAGATCGGTGAGCGATGCATTAAGCAGTGGCACACGCACCGCATGGCCGTTAAGCTTACCTTCCAGCTCAGGAAAGATTTTGGTGATCGCCCTGGCAGAACCGGTGGTGGTTGGAATCAGCGAGTTGCCACAGGCACGGGCACGACGCAGATCTTTGTGGCCCTTATCGACGATGGTCTGGGTGTTGGTGATGTCGTGAATGGTGGTCATACAGCCATGTTTGATGCCCACCTTCTCGTGCATCACCTTGATCACAGGCGCGAGACAATTGGTGGTACAAGAGGCCGCGGTGATGAGATGATTCGTCACCGGGTCATAGCGATCATCATTGATACCATAAACGATATTCAAGGCCCCTTGGGTGGGGGCAGCAACGATCACTTTTTTTACCCCTTGATCGAAGTAGGCCTGTAGTGTTTCTGGCTTTTTATGGTGCTTGCCAGTGGCCTCGATGACGATGTCACAACCCGACCAATCGGTATCACCAATCGCAGTATTGGCAGAGTAGCTCAGCGCTTTGCCGTCGATAATGATCTGGTCGTTATCTGCAGCGGTTTCATGATTCCAGGTGCCGTGTACCGAATCGAACTTGAGCAAATGGGCTGAGCCTGCGACATCGGTGGCGATCTCGTTGATCTGCACCATCTCATACTCAGACTTATCCCAACCGGCACGCAGTCCCAGTCTGCCCATACGGCCAAAGCCGTTGATCCCTATTTTTATAGACATACGATGATTGTCCTTTGCACTGATGTTGATTTGATTACGTTAATTCGGTCCTGGCTTCATACCAGGGCCTGGTGGCATTCACGACCCGTACCACCAACAGCATCACCGGCACCTCGATGAGTACTCCGACTACCGTTGCCAGGGCCGTGCCAGATTCAAATCTAAACAGGGTGACACCAATGCCTTTAACGTGCTCGCGTACTTGATGAAGTGCACCAAAGTCCACCTTCATCAGCATCGGGATAATCATTACCCAGATCAAAATCCCTACCGGAAAATTGACCCTGGCCACTTCCATTGCGCCAATGGCCTGAAAAGCCCCCGGCATCAGATTGCCCAGCAACACACCGACGACAATACACAACGCTACCCAGAGGGAGAGATAACGTTCAAAGATGTTCATAACAACCCACCCTCTAATATCTCTATCCGTATAAGCAGATATATTGTGTTTTTAAAAAAGCGAAATCCCTGAAACATCAACCACACTTTGTCTGTTGGCCAACAGCCTCCATACGAGCGACATCGGCCTGCATCTCGCTATTTTTCTCGCCACTCTGGCGGATATATTCAAACAGTGGTTCACAACAACACTGGGTAATCCGGTAATAGACCCATACCCCTTCACGCCTTGTGGTGACCAGGTTGTTGTTACGCAGATAAGCCAGATGACGCGATACCACGCTTTGAGAAATTTCCAAAGTGTCAACCAAATCGCAAACGCACAGCTCACCCTTTTCCAGCAGCAGATATACAATCCGCAGGCGGACAGGTTCGGAAAGGGTTTTGAATAAAGCAGCAAGTGATTCGGTATCCATGTTTTCATTATATTTGCCTAGACAAATATTACAAGCCCCCCCTATAATCCGTACCTTGATACAGAGTTGGAATAAAAGGTCAGCCATTTTAATTTAAAAAGGGAGCCAAGATGACACATGCGCCCCTCACCATCGGTCGTCTGGCCAAGGCCGCCGAGGTCAACGTGGAGACTATTCGTTATTACCAGCGGGTAGGGCTGATCGTTGAGCCGGTCAAACCATTGGATGGATTCCGGGTTTACCCCAATGAGACCATTAACCGAATACGTTTCATCAAACGCGCCCAGAAACTCGGCTTCAGTTTGCAGGACATCGCCCACTTGCTGGAGCTGGGCGACGGTCATTGTGACGATGTGCGTGAAAAGGCGGAGATAAAGCTCGACCAGATCGAGGCACAGATTAAAGACCTCCAGGCCATGCGCAAGACACTGAAGAGACTCATTTCCGAGTGCAGCTCGGGCAGTAGAAGTGGGCGCTGCCCAATCGTGCAGTCACTTACCGGAAATACTTCCAAACCCTCTACCACGAAATAGGAATATCAGATGACAACCGTGTTTTTATATCTTGGTGCCGCACTGGCGGAAATCGGCGGTTGCTTTGCCTTCTGGGCCTGGCTGCGGCTGGGAAAATCAATTTTCTGGATCGTGCCTGGCATATTGGCATTGGCTGTTTTCGCTTTCTTGCTCACCCGCATCGATACCGATTTTGCCGGACGCGCCTATGCGGCCTACGGTGGTGTCTATATTGCCTCATCTCTACTGTGGCTGTGGGCGGTTGAAGGCATGCGCCCTGACCGCTGGGATCTCACTGGTGCAACAATCTGTCTGCTTGGGGCGGCCATCATTTTATTGGGGCCAAGACCGGCGTGATATGCGGCGCTTGACTCTGTACTCAGGTACGGCTTTTACACTATATAAAATTGCCTGTACTTTGAGGATCATGACATGTCGCCCCCTGATCAATCCATCCCGGATTACGTTCCAGACCCCAGTCAAAAAAAGCCGCTTGCGTCCCAGCTAACGCGATCTAAACAAGAGAGCGGGAACAGTCTCTCCAAAGGCACTCTGATTGCCGGGGTGATTGCCGGGATCACCGCCTCGGCCTGCTGCATCGGCCCGTTGGTGTTGTTGATGCTGGGTATCAGCGGCAGTTGGATCAGCAACCTCACTGCGTTGGAACCGTACCGCCCGATCTTCATCGGCATCACACTGCTGTTTCTGGGGCTGGCCTTTCGCAAGCTCTATCTCGTACCGCAAAGCTGCGCCATCGAGTCGCCTTGCGCCCGCCCCGCCAATCTGCGCAAACAGCGCGTCCTGTTTTGGTTGGTTACGGCGGTGATCGCGCTGATGATCGCCTTCCCCTGGTATGGCCTGCTCTTTCTTGAATGATTTGAAACAAAGGAGATATGCCCATGTTTCGTTCCCTTTTTCTTTCCTGTGTGATTGCACTTTCAACAATCGCTACAAATGCGCTGGCGTCAGAACTGCAAACCGTGACCTTTCAGGTGGATAACATGACCTGCTCCATGTGCCCCTACACCGTGAAAAAGGCCCTGAAGCAAGTGGATAGTGTCGAACAGGTGGAGGCCAAGTATGAAGGGCGTGGCGAAGGTTGGGCCAAGGTCACTTTCGATCCGGATAAAACCGATGTGGACACCCTCATCAGCGCTACCACGAATGCGGGCTATCCGGCTCATTCCCCGCAATAAGGAAGTGGGAAAGACAGATGATTCACTCAACACCAAAAGACCTGAGTCAACTGAGCCGGTTTTTCATTCACACGTTTCCTGAAATGAATCCGAGGGAGCAGCGCTTAGCGCGCACCCTCTATCAGTTGTTAGCACTGGGGGAAGCCGTTTCGCTGACACGCCTGGCCGAACAACTGGATCAGCCTCGGGATTGCATCAAAACCACGCTCGATCAATGGGGCGGAATTTTTTATAACGACGCCAATGAGGTTATCGGCTTCTGGGGAATTGCGGTTGGTGAGATGCGCCACCGTATGGTGATGGCGGGCAAAATGAGTTATGCCTGGTGTGCCTGGGATACGCTGTTCATTCCTGAACTGGTGGGGACAACGGCCAACATCAGCTCTCTCTGCGCCACCACTGAGCAAACCATCAAGTTAACGGTCACTCCCGAAGGCATCCGCGATTTTGACCCTAACACCCGAGTTTCATTTTTACTGCCCGATGAAGAGAAGGTCAATGAAGATCTCACAAGCAATTTCTGCCACTTCGTATACTTTTTTGCCTCGCCTGAAGCGGGCAAACAGTGGACGGCACAACATGAAGGGACCTTCCTGCTCACCGTTGATGAGGCCTATGAGGTAGGTAAACAGGTTAATGCGACCCGCTATCGTGATGTGCTCTAAAACGTACTAAACAACAAGGACATTTAACCTATGACCAAATTGATCCTACGCATCACCGGCATGAGTTGCGATCACTGCGCCGCCGGTATCGAAAAGGCCCTCAACGCGCTGCCTAAGGTAGCAGCCAAGGTCTCCTACGACACAGGCCTTGCAGAGATCAGATTCGGTGATGAAATTGATCATCAACAACTGCTCGATACTGTTACTGCCAAAGGTTATGACGTAGACATTGTTGATGAGACGATAGGTAGCTATTGCGCTAACGATAGCACCGACAGCAATCTCCACATCGCCATTGTCGGCAGCGGTTCGGGCGCATTTGCGGCTGCCATTAAAGCGGTTGAAAAAGGTACACGAGTCACGCTGATCGAAGGTGGTGAGGTGATCGGCGGCAGTTGCGTCAATATCGGCTGCGTACCGTCGAAGATCATGATTCGCGGTGCCCACATTGCCCATCTGCAGGGGCACCATGCGATAGACGGCCTGCCCCTGAACAGACCACAGATCGACCGCCGCGCCATGGTGGCCCAGCAACAGGGCTGGGTGGAGAAACTGCGCCATGCAAAATATGAAAGCATTCTGGAGAGTAATCCAGGCATCACCCTGCTGCGCGGGATGGCTCGTTTCGACACGGCGGACACACTGATCGTGGCAAAAAACGATGGCACCGAGGAGACCGTCAAGGCCGACCGCATTCTGCTGGCCACCGGTGCTCAATCTGCCGTTCCCGACATACCTGGCCTGAAAGAGACCCCGTTCTGGACCTCTACCGAAGCGCTGATTGCCGAAGCTATTCCGCGACATCTGATCGTGCTGGGTGGTTCGGTCATCGCTCTGGAGCTGGCCCAGGCATTCCTCCATCTCGGCAGTGAGGTGACCATCATTGCCCGCAGTACGCTGCTCTCCAAAGAAGATCCCGAAATCGGCACGCAACTGAAGGCAATATTCGAAGCTGAAGGCATCCGCGTGTTGAACCACATCACACCTGAATTCATCCATCACGAAAGTGGTGAGTTTGTTGTAACGACCCCGGATGAAGTGCTGCACGGAGACCGTTTGCTCGTCGCCACCGGCCGTAATCCCAATACCTCAGCTCTGGCACTGAACAAAATCGGCGTTGAGACTGATCGGCGCGGCGGTATAGTCATTGACGATCACATGCGTACTAACGTGGAGAATATCTACGCCGCCGGGGATTGTACCAACCAGCCTCAATTTGTCTATGTCGCCGCGGCGGCCGGTACCCGCGCCGCCAGAAACATGACCGGGGACGATGTAGCGCTGGATCTCTCGGTGATGCCTGCCGTGGTTTTCACAAACCCTCAAGTAGGCACCGTAGGACTGAACCAAGCGCAGGCGCAGCAACAGGGGATCGAGACCGAAGCACGCACACTGGATTTGGAAAATGTCCCCCGCGCCACCGCCAACTTCGACACCCGTGGATTCATCAAACTGGTGGCGGAAAAAGAAAGCGGCAGGATAGTTGGCTGTCAGGTGCTTGCAGCGGAAGGGGGAGAAATCATTCAGAGCTCGGCACTGGCGATCCGCAACCGCATGACAGTGACCGACCTTGCCGACCAGCTCTTCCCCTACCTCACCATGGTGGAGGGATTGAAACTGACCGCACAGACCTTTAACAAAGATGTCAGCCAGCTTTCGTGCTGTGCGGGTTGAATGCGGGTCATAATAGGAGAACAAAAACATGTTCAAACAGATCGTTGGCTCAATGGGTTCTATCTTCGCCAGCCTATGCTGCCTGGGTTTTGCGCCGGTATTGGCGGCCCTGTCAGCAGCCGGGCTCGGTTTCGTTATCAGCGACGCTATTCTTATTCCGCTGCTGGCATTGTTCCTGGGACTTGCCCTGTGGGGAATGAAAGGTTCCCAACGCAAACACGGTAAAACCACCCCTTTCTATGTCGGCATAGGCGGTGCTATTGCTGCCCTGGTGGGCGTCTTTGTTTTCATCCCCATGCATGTCATTGGTTTGATCACTCTGGTTGGCGCATCCATCTGGGACATTGTGTTGCTGCGTCAAAAATAGGCTTCCTGCGACGATGCCGCTCACAAACTCATACAGCACAACAGCGTCATCGCACCTTCCAATACGGAACACGAAGACAAATAATAGAACGCCACCTAGAAAACCTCTCAGGCCAGAACCAAACATCCCTTACATAGCGATTCATTGAGTGGCTTTTAGTGCCCATGGTGGCTGGAACGCACGTCACGCAGCTCAGCCTGAAAAATCTTTCTCTGCCCATTGGAAAAATGCAGGGTGAGAGGTACAAAGTTACCGGGGCGAAGCGATCGATCCAATCCCCACAACATTAAGTGCATGCCACCCGGTTCGAGTTTAATTTTTTCACCGGGCGCAATATTCAGGGAGATAAGCTGCCGCATAGTCATCTTTCCATGTCGGATGGCAGACCGGTGAAGTTCGACCTTTTCCGCGACCGGACTGCTAATGTCTACCAGCGTAATCGTTGCACTGCCGCTATTTTTCAATTCAAAAAATCCGGCTGTCACCTTCACAACCGGGGGCACGCTATTCACGTAAGCATGGGTAACCTGGACGGTCATTACCTCTTCATCATCGGCATGAACGAAAGTAATGGGCAGTGTACCAAGCAACATTCCCCAGATGATCAATAGATATTTCATAACCTCACCTTCAGCGCATTGCGAAGACTTTTCACAATCTCTTCCGGAAAACTTTCGTGAGCAAGCAGATCACGAACTTTACCCTGTGGATCGATGACATAAACGAACGCCATATGGCCTACAATGTAGTCATCACCTTCCCCTTCTTGTTTCCGGTTGTAATCGGAACTGTAAAGCGCTGCAACCTTACCCAGCTCATCGTGACTGCCGGTAACACCAATAATATTGGGATGAAAATAGGCCGTGTACTCCTTGAGTGTCTGCGGGGTATCACGTTCGGGGTCAATACTAACCAGCAAGCCCCTCACCCTTGATTGCTCCTCTTCAGTCAACTGGTTAAAGGCCCACCCCCAATTAGCCATGGTCATAGGACAGGCATCGGGACAGTTGGTGTAGCCGAAATAGACCAACACCACCTTGCCACGAAAATCCTGCAACGCCACCGGGCCATCCGCCGACTGCAGGGTAAAATCCCCCCCCATGCCCTGGAGATGCTGGGGAATGGGCGCGGGTTGTGAGTTTTTCCACCACCATGCACCACCTCCGGTGACGGCGATGAGGCAGATACTGATCATGCTCCAAGTCCAGATCTTTCTTCTCGTCACCATTACAACAATTCCTCCTTTGTTTCGTGCTGTTGCTTACCCATCATCCGATTGATCCTCAGCCATGCCTTCAATCCGAATCGCCTTGTCGATATCGATAACATAAATCCATCCGGCATCGTCCTGGCCGGTTCGCCCATGCTCACGAATCAATTGGATTACATTATCCACACGCTGTTCCTCGCACACCAGCTCCAGTTTCATTTCAGTAATAACAGCGGTACCCAGTTCAACGGAGTAGTCCTGCTCCTTATCGTCCAGTGCCTTGAGTGTACCTTTCACATCGACAATGGAAAGGTTGCCAAAACCGGCACCCTTGAGGGCGTGGATTACATCGGTAATGCGGTTGCGATGGATAAAGGCTTTGATCTCTTTCATGACTGTTCTCCTGATAATGTCGGGAAACAATGCTCCCTCAAGTGATGAGGGAGCACGTTTAACTACTTCTGTTTGCGTGTCTCCATCCACTCATAGATCACCGGTAGCAGCACCAGGGTCAGTAGAGTGGAGGTGATCAGACCACCGACCACCACGGCGGCAAGGGGCCGCTGTGTTTCAGAACCGACGCCACTGGAAAGCAGCATGGGCACCAGACCGAGAATGGCGACGCTTGCGGTCATCATCACTGGCCGCAAGCGCATCTCCGCGCCTTTGCGTACAGCTTCGTACACAGACAGACCCTTCTCCCGCAGCTCGTTGATGAAACTCACCAGCACGATGCCGTTGAGCATGGCCACCCCGAATACCGCTATAAAACCGATGGCTGAAGGCACTGACAAGTACTGGCCGCTGATAAATAACGCGACGATGCCGCCGATAGTGGCAAAGGGAACATTGGCAATGATCAGCGTCGCGTACTTGATTGAGTTAAAGGCGGTGTACAACAACACGAAGATGAAGAAGATCGTCAGCGGTACGATGACCGCCAGACGCGTCATCGCCCGCTGCTGATTCTCAAACGCGCCGCCCCATTCGATCCAGTAACCCGGTGGCAGATCGACCTGTGACTCAATCGCGGCCTCCGCATCCTGAACAAAGCTATCCACATCACGGCCACGCACATCCATCTGAATAACGGCGTAACGTTGCAACTGCTCGCGGCGGATGAAGGAGTAACCCTCCTTAACCGAAACAGCAGCCACTTTGTGCAGCGGCACAATAGCACCATCACTGCTGCGTAGCGGAATGTTGCGAATAGCATCCACCGACTGTTTGGCCTGATCGTCAAGACGGACAGTGATATCGAAACGCTTGACGCCATCGATGAGAGTGGAGACCGGCTCGTTACCAATACCGGTGCGCACGACGGTCAATACCTCGTCGGCGTTCATGCCGTAGCGGGCCAATTGCTCACGGTTAACACGAATCTGAATCTGCGGTTTGCCCAGATTGGCCTCCAGCGACAGATCGGCTACACCCTCCACCTGGCTGATAGCGTTTTTGACCTGCTGGCTGACGCGATCCAACTCTTTCAAGTCCTGGCCGTAGAGCTTGGCCGCCAGGGTTGCGCGCACGCCGGAGATCAGCTCCTCCACCCGCATCTGGATCGGCTGGGTAAAGCTGATCACCGCCGTCGGCACGGCCTCTTCCAGTGCCTCGCGCATCTCATCCACCAGATCTGGCATCTCCCGATTCGGGTCGGGCCACTCGTCGTGAGAGTTAAGTTCGGTGTAGATCTCCATATAGTTCACATCGGCGGTCTCACCCTTCTCGGCGCGGCCGATCATGGCGATAGTGGTTTTTACTTCGGGAAAGGCGGTCAATACACTTGAGACATCCTTGGAGATCTCTATCGACTGCTCCAGCGAGGTGGAGGGAATCGAGACCACCCGCCACATGATGGAGCCCTCCTGCAACTGCGGCATAAACTCCTTGCCCAGCAGCGGGAACAGCGCCAGGGCACCGACCAACAACGCCACCGCGCCGCCGATCACTGTACGCTTATGCGCCAACGACCACGCCAGTGTCGGCAGATAGGCACGTTTCAACCAGCGCACCAGCATCGTATCGCGCTCCTCTTTCGGCTTGAGGATCAAGGCCGCCAGCACCGGGATAATGGTCAGCGTCAGCAGCAGCGAACCGGCCATGGCGAAGCTGATATTGAAGGCCATCGGCTTGAACAGCTTGCCCTCCAATCCTTCGAGACTGAACAGTGGCAGGAACACCACGATAATAATAAGAATGGCGAAGGCGATGGGATTAGCCACCTCTTTGGCGGCGACCAGCACCGCCGCACTACGATTGACCTTTTCCCCTTTTTCGCGCCATTCGGCCATGATGCGAAAGGCATTTTCGGTCATGACGATAGCCCCGTCGATCATCATACCGATACCGATGGCCAGCCCTGCCAGCGACATCAGGTTGGCCGACAAGCCCACCTCGCCCATGAAGATGAAGGCAATCAGCATCGCCAGTGGCAATGCTGAGATGACAACAATGGCCGAGCGGATCTCACCAAGAAAAAGAAACAGGATAATCGCCACCAGAATGGAGCCTTCCACCAGCGCCTTAACGGCGGTGTAGACCGCTTTATCCACCAGGTCAGTACGCTCGTAAACGGGCCGCAACGCCACCCCTTCCGGCAAGGCGGACTCCACAGTGGCGAACTTCTCCTTCACCGCATCCACCACGTTTTTGGCGTTCTCGCCGATACGCGCCAGGGCCATGCCCAGCACCACCTCTTCACCGTCGCGGGTCACCGCACCGAAACGCAGCGCCGGTTGCTGGGCGATATCCGCCACATCTCGCAGATAGACTGGGGTGCCATCTTCCACCTTGACGACAATGTTACCGATGTCGGTCTCGTTCTCAACCAGCCCCAGGCCACGCACCAGATACTGCTCCTGGCCCTGGTTGATGTACTGTCCACCCACCTGGCCGTTGTTGCGCTCGATCACCTCCATCACATCGCGAAAGCTGAGGTCGTATTCGATCAGCCGTAGCGGATCAATCACCACCTGAAACTGCCGCTCCTCGCCGCCCCAGGACATCACGTCATCCACGCCGGGTGCCGTGCGCAGCATCAGGCGCACCTGCCAATCCTGCAGGCTGCGCAGATCCATATTGCTGACGTCTTCTTTCAACGCTTTATCTGCCCGCTCGACGGTGTACCAGAAGACCTGCCCCAGACCCGAGGTATTAGGCCCCATCTCCGGCTTGCCGTAGCCTTCGGGCAGACGGTCACCCACCTCCTGCAGGCGCTCCATCACTAGTCGCCGGGCGAAGTAGATATCCAGATCATCGGAGAAATAGACCGAAACATAGGAGAGCCCAAACAGGCTCACTGAACGGATCTCCTGCACGCCGGGCAGACCGGCCATGCCCGATTCCACCGGAAAGGTGAGCAGCTCTTCCACATCTTCCGCCGCCAAACCGGCTGCTTCAGTGTAGATGTTGACCTGTACCGGGGTGACATCGGGGAAGGCGTCGATGGGTACGGTCGTCACCGCCCGCCAGCCGAGAAAAGCGACCACGGCGAAGGTGACAATCACCAGAAATTTATAGCGCAGGGACGCTTCAACTAGGTTATTTAACATTTGCGTATCCCCTTAATCATCATCGCCGATCATCGATTTCAGCAACATCGACTTGAGTACGTAAGCGCCCTGGGTGACGATCTCATCGCCTAGCGCCAGACCCGCCTTGATCTCGGTCCAATTGCCTCGTGTCACGCCACGCTCGACGGTGGCGGGATGAATCTCCTCGCCTTCCGGTTTGAACACGACGTAATCGCCCTGAAGCAGCAACACCGCCTCTTTGGGCACAGCGACCACCGCCTCACCGGCGGCTATCTGAATCGCGCTCTTGACGAACTGGCCGGGACGCAGGCCACTGTCGCTGGAATCCAGCTCGATGCGCACCGCCAGGGTGCGGGTGGTCTCATCCATGCGGCGGTGGAGTTGCACCACCTTGCCAGCGCTCCACTGGCGATCATCACTGCTAACACGCACGGAGGTGCCGACCTCGATAGCGGCCGCCACCTCCGGTGACAGTTGCGCCTCCACCCAGAGGCGGGATTCGTCACTGATCTCCATCAGCACCGCACCCGGCTCGACCACACGGCCGAGGACAAAATCATCACTAAGCACCGTGCCGTTCTGCGGGCTGAGCAGATCAAACGCCCCTGTAGCTCTGGCGACATCCCCCTGTTTCAGCAGCGCCTTCACCTGTGCTTCGGTCATGCCAAAGGCAAGTACCTTGGCATAGGCTTGTTGATGCTCGACCTGGGCGGCTACAAAGCGTTTTTCCGACACGACTTGGCGTCCCAGTTTCTGCACCCGCTGCCACTCCTTGTCGGCGATCAATAGCTGCCCCTGGGCCTCGGCCATCTCGACGCTGGAGAGGGTGACCAGCTTTTGTCCTTGTTTGACCTGCTGTCCCATGCGGGCATGGCGCCGGGTGATCTGGGCGCTGATACGCGGCGTCACTTCCGTGGTGTGATAGCGGTTGACCGTTACCTCGCCGGGGACGACCACCTCATCAGCCAACACCTGAGTACCCACCACCTGGGTAAGAATGCCTATTTCCTGGCGTTGCTCCACACTCATCGGTGGAATGCCGCCCTCTTCTTCCTCATGCTCCTCTTCAGCAAAAACCGGGGCGGTGCCCAGCAGGCAGAGAATGAGGAAGCGGTTTATTAAATTCATATATCGCCGCTGGGCGTTCACCCCGCAGCGACCAAAGTGGAGAAAGCTTCTCCCCTTTGGAAACCCCAAGCACTTAAGGAACCCGCCGCAAGCGGACGGAGTATTAGTTAATAATTTATTCATGATGCGTTTTCTCCAAAATTTTTTGTTGGGCGAGGGGTTAATCTTTCAACCCCAGCCAGGATTCTGTTTGGCCACTGGCGGCGAGCCATTGGAACCAGGCCTGCCACAGGCTGCCGTGCAGTTCGACGGCGGCGGTACGGGTGTCCAGGGTCTGTTTGACTTGCACCAGATAGTCCGCAGTGCTGAGTTCCCCCACCCGCCACAGGCGTTCCAACAGTTGAGTCTGACTCTCCAGACTGGTCTGCCCGGTTTGTAGCCAATCGCTCCAGGCTTGACGCTCCAGTTCGAAACGTTGGGCGGTGGAGATCAACCGGGCACGGCTGGTGCGATAGATGTTATGGGCGCTCTGCTCACGCTGGATCGCCTGGGCGTTGGCGGCATCCACCTCGGCGTTGAAGTTATTGCGCACAAACAGTGGAATGGAAAGGCTCAGTCCGATCAGGTTGTCCGACCCCTCGCGGCCACCACGCAGGCCAATGGTGGGGTCGGCCTTGCGCTCACGGCGACTCAGATCCACCGCCGCACGGGCCTGGGTGATTTGGGCACGGGCTGCCCGTAGCGCAGGTAACTGTTCGAGCAGCGCGTCGATATTCGCGGGATCAAGCGACAATGACGAGGGAATCGCGGGCAAGACCGGCCAACCGCCTTGCGGTTCATCGGTGATGGCCTGCAGCGCCTGTTCCGCTTGCGCTTGAGCACCCACGACCCGAACCCGTTGCAGATTGGCTTCGGTGTAGGCCAGCCTGGCCAAGTCCAGTACTACCTGGCCGAGATCACCCGCCTGCCGCCGCTGCTGGGTCAGTTCCAAAAAGCGCTTCATCAGGTTGCTGCGCTGCTCGGCCAGAGCCGCAAGCTCAGCCGCCGCGTGGTAATCCGCTAATGCGTTCAGCAGTTCTGCGGTCAGTTCCTGGCGGATGCCCGCCAATTCGGCAGCCGCACGTTCGCGCTCAAGCGCCGCCACCCGCTTGCGCCCCTCCCGTTTGTCACCCCAGTCGATAGACTGGCTCAATCCCAGCGTCTTGGTGGTGACATCGCCCGCGTCTTCATACTCAACATCGAGTTCCGGGTTGTAGAGCGGCCGGTCGGCGGCGCTTTCACGCGCCTGGGTCACGTCCACGGCGGAGCGGGCTGCCAGCACACGTGGGTTATCATCCAGTACAGTACGAACCAAGGCCGTCAACGTCGGTTGATCGGTCGCACTTACCGTCTCAAAGGTCAATATTAATAGGCAGCCGAGCAGCGCGGCTGGCGTGAATAATCGTTTTCTCATCAGTGAGTCCTTGCATGGAATACAGTTACAACAAAACTAAAAGGGGCCTATAACACCCCGTGCAAGCACTCAGATTTGGGGAGGTCGAAAGGGGGGAGTTTGGTCTAGGGAGTGATAAGAAAGGTTTGTCCGCACCACGTCCTGGCGGGTGAGCTTAGGATAGTCGAGCTTGGTATCGGAGGCCAAGGCGACAAGATGAAGCCAACCGGCGCAGAATTCGTCACAAACACCATCGTTCATGCTATCGCCGGACAGATCACCCGACTGCGCCAGTGCGGGTTCGTTGCTACCATAAGGCGAAAAACAGTCGTCCACTGCCCATGCCACATTGGTGACGAGCACGGTAAAAATCAGCAGATGGGCAATGATTCGACGCATCACAAAAAACAGGCTTACAGCGCCGCCATCACCCGCTCAAGCCGGGACTTTACTTCACCGGCCAATTCAGCGACGGCTGGATTATCCACCAGGTTCAATACTGCCGCCGGGTCCATAAACTCAACATGCACCGTACCGCTCTCTTCCTGACGAACAAGTACGTTACAGGGCAACAGCAGACCGATAGAAGGTTCGTTGGTGATGGCCTTGTGGGCCAGGGGCGGATTGCAGGCACCCAGGATGCGGTAAGGAGGCATCTCTTCACCCAGTTTTTTCTTTAAGGTTGCCTGCACATCGATGTCGGTGAGTACGCCGAAACCCTCTTTTTGTAATTCGGCAGTCACCTTCTCGATAGCGCTGTCGAAATCGGTCTCGACGGTTTTGCCAAAGCCATATTGAATGCTCATGAGCTTGTCTCCTTGTCACACAGTGTTTCGGAATTAGCGTCTTTGATGATGTGAAGCCCACCACGCACGACAATCGTCGCGATGATCAAGCCGATAATCAGGTCAGGCCAGGGCGAAGTCAGCCACGCCACCAGAACGCCAGCGATAATGACCCCCAGATTGGCGATGACATCGTTCTTGGAAAATATCCAACTGGCGCGCATGTGCACCTCGCCCTCGCGGTGTTTATAGATCAGTCTTAAACAAATGGTATTGGCAATCAGGGCCACGCATCCCACAAGTATCATCATCAGTGACTCGGGTTCACTACCGACGATAAAACGACGCACGATATCGAACAAAACACCCAGTCCTAGCATCACCTGAAAGATACCGCTGATGTGGGCCGCTTTTGCCTTAGCCGCCAACGACCGGCCCACGGCGTAGAGACCGATGGCATAGACCGTGGCATCGGCCAGCATATCGAGTGAATCTGCGATCAGTGCGGTTGAGTCAGCGACGATACCTGCGATGATTTCGGCGACAAACATCACGCCGTTGATGGCCAACAACAGGATGAGCACACGGCTCTGTTCTTTGTCTTTTATTTCGATTTCACAACCGCAACCGGACATGGCCTACTCGGCCTCCGCTTTGAATGCTTCAGACTGGATGCCGGCCGACCCAGTGCCCGCGGCCCGGCCCAATGCATCCATGACCGTGTTCACGGTCAGAAGCTCCGGCAAAGCAATTCCATTTGGCGCATTGGGCCCATAGACCGCGTTGAATGGGATGCCGTAGCGACCAAAACTTTCCAGGTAGCGCATGATTTCGTCACTGGGTGAAGTCCAGTCGCCGCGCATCGCCACCACGCTTTCAGACGCGAGGCGATCGGCGATCTCTGCACGGTCAAGCACAAGCCTTTTGTTGGCCTGACAGGTGATACACCAGTCAGCCGTCACATCAACGAAGACCAGCTTGCCTTCGGCAACCCGCAGCGGAACTTCCCCTGCCTCGAACGGTTGCCAATAGTCAACCGTCACCGATTTGGAAGCGGGATCTTGCAGCATACCCAGACTGACTGGCAATACGAACACCGATACCGCCAACAGCCCGGCCAGCGCTAAACCCGAGCGCCGTTGCATTCCACGTCCGCCTCGCCAGAACCACAATGCGAATCCGATGGCGAGCAACAATACGCCCACAACTATTGCCGCCGAGGTTCCAATCTGGGCGGACAGAACGCTGAGGAGCCACAATGTCGTTGCAAGTAACGCGAGCCCAAGAATGCGGCGGACAGTCACCATCCACGCCCCAGGGCGCGGCAAACGCATTGCCAGCCCCGGCATTGCCGCGATCAGTAAATACGGTAGCGCCAGGCCAAGCCCGAGAGCCGCAAAGACCAGGAATATCTCACCGGCGCCACGCGCCAGTGCAAAACCTACAGCCGTACCCAAGAACGGGGCCGAGCACGGAGTCGCCAGCAACATTGCCAGTGCCCCGGTCATAAAATGACCACCCAAGCTATGTGTTTCGGTGCCATGACCGGCCGCGCGCGCGTCCAGTGACCCGACCCAGCCGGGCATGGCAATTTCAAATACCCCAAAGAGATTGTACGCGAACAGGGTGACTAACAAAGCCATGGCAACCAGGAACAGCGGCTGTTGAAACTGAATACCCCAACCAACCGCCACGCCTGCCGCTTTCAGGGCCACAAGACCTCCTGCTAGCAAGAGGAACGAGAACAGAATACCCGCTGCCGAAGCAACGAAGCTCATCCGCACATCACGCCGCGCCCGCCCACCCTGACTGACAACAGACAGTAGTTTCATCGACAGCACAGGAAGCACGCAAGGCATCAGGTTAAGGATCAGTCCGCCCAGCAGGGCCAGCCCGAGAATTCCTAATAGCGCCATTGCAGGACTACCAGTGACGGTCAACGGTGATGCAATGCGCGCGATCACCGTCTGCTCCATACCACGCTGACCATCTGTAACGGTAAGTGCCAAGCGTTTGCCTTCCAGCACGCTATCGTCCAGCTTACTCGTTGATGTAGCGACACTAAGGACCGCGCGCCTGCCATCCGCGTCCAGCCTGATTTCAGGCTTACCAAATTTGAACTCTGGCGGCCCTTCAATAATGACGTCCGGCGCGTCAAAGGGGACGGTAGAGCGAACCGCGACCTGAAGCAGCGGTTCCGCACCCGATCCCGTCAGTACCGCATCTTCCAGCGACAAACCGACAGCAGAGCCATCACCTGGCACAAGATTCTGAAATTGGCTGATAAGAAACCTTTCAGATGAAAGTGTGTCTGCCCCCTGAGGCAGATCAAGCGTTACAACATCATTGTGTGGAATACAGACGTCCTTGCAGACCAGATACTTGACCGTCGCCCGCAAGCTGACTGCTTCGCCGCGCCGCTCGACCTCTGCCTTGATTGGCAGGACCACCTCGCCGGAATAGCCAAAGGTCTCCATTCCAGAGATCGAGAAGCGAAGTGGTACAGGCCACAAAATTTCCGGGCGCAACAGGTTTTCCGAGTCCGTCCAATCAACTGACGTAGGTAAACCCACGTCCCCAACGAACCGCCAGTTGATTTTCCAACCTGGCTCCATCTTAAAATGGATACCTAGATCAAGACTATCTGTCTGACCCGCCGTATCGGCGGCGGCAATCAAACGAATCTGTGCCTCATCGTGGATGACCCACGGGCTGCTGGCAGCCCCCACTGTGCCGCTGTAGGTCGTCAAGAACGCCAATACCAAGCCAAGCCCTAGCCCTAATCGGCGTGCTGCCAATGGAATGCTGGGCAACACAACCGCACCCTCGCAGCAGAACGCCCGAAATGAGAGTATCCGAGCTACCAAAGAGGTGATGGCCCTAATGCCCAGAAGGTCACACATAGACTGGTATGTTTTGCTCATGGTTCTCGACTTAACCACCAAAGTGCGCCGAAAGGACAATGATGACCAGAAACGCGATGGCAGCCAGCGTACAGGGGACATAGGGATTATCTAAATTGAAGAGACCGAAACTCACACCCCGGTTGTAGCCGAGAACGATATCAAAAGAAGGCACCACTGGGATCACGCGTGGGGGGATCATGACATGCATCTTGATGAACCATTTAGAAGAGAGATCAATGAGTAGCGTCGAAAATATGACTGCAATCGCAAGAGCAAGGCGCATGGTATGGCTCACCCTTTCAGCATTCGCAGACAACCGCCCGCCGTACAACTCGGGCAGGCCATCAGCGCACCTCTCCTGTCTTGAACTCGTTAGTCAAAATACCGACCCGACAGCGACCATCTTCGCGCAGGCAAAGGCGATCACGGAAGCGTTCAAAGTCGGCACTGTAGATACCGCCCGGGTCTGGCAATGCCTGCACCGTGGCGTATAGCGTCTCCAGGTAGGACGGTTCCAACACCAACCGGTGATAGACCCAACGCCCCTCTTTTTGAGATAACAGTAGCCCCGCCTGACGCAGGATTTTCAAGTGACGGGAAAGTTTGTATGACGGCTCCAGCAGGCTGTCCATCAGCTCGCACAGGCAGGACTCCTCTCCACTCACCACCATCAAACGGATAATACGCAGGCGTGTCTCATCCGCTAGCGCCTGGAATATTTCTTCGGGTTGGATAGTAATCGTCTGCATAGTTGCACTATAATGCAAATAATGTCCACTATCAACACAACAGGACCCCAGAATTAAAGGAACAATTTTGTTATGAGCCCAGCCGACATCACCATCCCCCTGGCCCTTTTCGCCGGTACTTTGTCGTTCTTCTCACCGTGCGTCCTTCCCTTGGTGCCGGTCTACCTCAGTTACCTGTCGGGCAGCTCGCTGGAAGAAGAAAATGAAGAGGAGCGCGTCGGCCGCTGGCATGTATTCAGCCATGCCTTGTTTTTTGTTGGCGGATTCACGTTGATCTTCGTGCTGCTGTTCGGCCTGCCTGCGACACTGCTCGGTAACGCGCTCTTCCACTATAACGATCTCATCGCTCAGGCTGGCGGTGTGCTGGTGATCATCTTCGGTATTCACACCCTGGGTTGGATCAATATCCCCTTCTTGAACATGGCCAAACAGCTACAGACCGGGCACAACATGACACCGGGGTACACCCGTTCGGGTTTGATCGGCATGGCCTTTGGTGCTGGCTGGACACCATGCATTGGGCCACTGTTGGGCGCGGTGATGACCATGGCGGCCAGCCAACCCTCGCAAGGGGTGTTCTATACACTGGTATATGCCTTGGGCCTGGCACTGCCTTTTCTGATTACAGCACTGCTCTTCTCACGCACCACCGGGCAATTGCGCCGTCTCAATCGGCATGCCCATATCGTGCAAAAAGTAAGTGGTGGTTTTCTGATTGCGATCGGTCTGCTGCTGGTAAGCGGCCAGCTCGTTTCGCTCAATATCTTTTTTATGCAATTCACACCCGATTGGTTGATGGATCATCTGTAATGGCGCTCAGGCCGTAATCAATCAGCAACATGGCTTTTCACACTGTTTAATTTCGAACTCAAGCGTCGAGTGACCGATATTGAAGCGTTGTTCCAGTTCGGCCTTCAACGCAATTTTAACGGTTTCTGTATCGACGAAATCGTCAATCACCACATGAGCCTCAAGCGCATTCTTATGTTCATCGAGTTGCCAGATGTGAACATGGTGAACATTTGAAACGCCCTCAATATTCTCCATTGCATGGATGACTTCATTGATGACAATACCTTCAGGTGCACCTTCCATCAGGATGTGGATAGTCTTTGGCAACATCGTTGCGGCCTGATAAAGCACATATCCGGCAATGAGCAATGTCAACACGGTATCCATCCAATACCACTCATAAAGCAGGATCGTGGTTCCCGCGACGATCACACCCACCGAGGCCAATGCATCCGAGACGTTATGCAGAAAGGCGGCGCGGATGTTCATACTGTGCCTGGACATCGTATAGGTCAGTATCGCGGTGACGACATCGATAACCAACGCGACACCTGCCACAATGATCACCGTCCAGCCCTCAATAACCTGCGGCTCAAATATCCGCCATATCGCCTCGTAGATCAGATAGAGTCCCACCAACACCAAGGTAACGAGATTGATCAGCGCGGCAATCACCTCGGCACGCTTATAACCAAAGGTCTTGAAACGGTCGGCAGGCTGTCTACCAATCCTGCGAGCCACCCAGGCAATCAGTAGTGAAGCCGCATCACTGAAATTGTGCAGCGCATCTGCAATCAAGGAAAGACTGCCGGAGATAATACCACCAACAACTTGTGCAAGGGTCAGCAACATGTTGATGACAATGGCAGCAATCAGCCGCCTATCGCCCATGGCCTCTATGTCGTGATGATGGTGATGCTCATGCCCCATCTTTGTATCACTCCCTTTGACTATTCATGATTATCTCCACCTAAGCTGTGACTAACTCTCACGCTGTACTCTTTCACATCCGGCAACGGCAACACAACGGAAAAGTCTCGATCATGATCGTGTTTAGCTGATCCACTCCGGGTTCGAAGAGCCTGCGTTTCACTAGCTAAAACCCGGCCAATACTATCCAACAGTTCTACATCCACATGCCCGCGAAGAGTCATGTTCCTGTGGCCTTTGCGTTTGATTTTTCCCTTGACCTCCACACCCTGATCCGTCACCTGCACATGAACCCCAGAGGGACGAGCCATACTGGAATCTACTGTCTCAACAGGAATTGCGTGCATGGAATCGACAGGTTCGTGGGCAAAGCCCGTGAATGGTGTGACAAGACAACTGAAAACAGCGGCCGTCATTAAGGTACGTATACGATTAGTCTTCATATCTATTCCTCCGGTTATGATTGCGGCGTTTGAAAACGCGCTTTGGAAAAGACGCCATAGAGCGCCGGAATAACAAACAGGGTTAACAAGGTGGATGAGGCCAGGCCGCCCACGACCACCGTGGCTAATGGTCGCTGCACTTCTGACCCTACGCCCGTGGACAACAACATGGGAATCAGCCCCAGTGCGGCGATGGAGGCTGTCATCAGCACCGGACGCAAACGCGACAACGCCCCTTCAAAGACCGCTGTCTGTTGATCACAGCCGCCCGTTAATCGTTGATTAATCGAGTTGACCATCACCACGCCATTGAGCACAGCCACGCCAAACAGGGCAATAAAACCAATCGAACCCGGCACCGACAGATACTGCTCCGAGATATATAACGCGGCGATGCCACCAATCAGCGCCAGTGGCACATTCAACATGATCAACGCTGCCTGGCCAACAGAATGAAACGCGAAGTACAGCAACAGAAAGATCAATCCCAGCGACAGCGGCACGACGATCATCAGCCTTGCCTGCGCACGTTGCTGATTCTCGAACTGCCCACCGTAGACAACGGTGTAACCCGGCGGCAGATCAATCTCACTGTTGATGCGTTGTTGTAACTCAGCCACCAGGCCACCCATGTCACGTCCTTCAACATTGGTCTGAATGACCACTCGCCGCTGTACATCGTCACGACGAATCTGCGGCGGGCCGGATTCGATGGCCACCTGAGCGACATCTCCCAGTTTGACCCAGGCACCGTTGGGGGCTTGCAGAATCAGGCTGCGAATCGCTTCAACGCTGTTGCGGTGGTTTTCAGCCAGACGCACGTAGATGTCGTAACGCTCGTTGCCTTTAATCACCTGGCCTGCCTCACGGCCACCGATTGAGTCACTGACCAGATCCATCACCTGCGCCACCGGGATACCATAACGAGCCAGCGCATCACGATCAGGTCGCACGGCCAGTTGTGCTTCACCGCCGATCTGTTCCATCTCCACACCACGGGTGCCTTCAACTTTGCGCACCAGGGCCTCGATCTCTTTACCGGTTTTTGCCAGTTGATCGAGATCAGCACCAAAAAGTTTGATCGCCAGTTGTGCTTTCACACCAGACAACAACTCGTCCACTCGCGTGGCGATGGGTTGTGAGAACGAAAATAACAGGCCGGGATGCACCGACATCTTCTCTTCCATCAACACCTGCAACGCCTTACGGTTGGGAGCGCTAGTCCATTCATCAACAGGCTTCAGACCGATGTAGATCTCGACATTTGAGACCGGTTCTGGATCACCGCCAATCTCGGCACGACCGATGCGACTGGAGGCATAAAGCACCTCGGGAAAAGTCATCAACTGTTGCTCCAATTTTTGCGCGACTTCCAATGAAGTATCAAGACTGGATGAAGGTGCCAGTGTGACACGCACATTGATGGTGCCCTCTTCCAGTTCCGGCACAAACTCGGTACCTAACAGCGGCACTAGCGCGAGCGAACCGACAAACAGTGCCAGCGCACTGCCCACTACCACACCGCGCATTTTCAGCGCGCCGCCCAAGGCCTTGCGATAAAGCCTGTCCAGCGGTTTCATGATGAAACTCTCTTTCTCTCTAACACCGGTTTTGAACAGATAAGTGGCCAGAGCGGGTACCACCACCAGCGCCACTATCAGCGAGGCCAGCATGGCCAACACAATTGAGATCGCCATCGGCTGAAACAGTTTTCCTTCCACCCCCTCAAGGGTGAACAGCGGCGCAAAGACTATGATGATAATCATCACCGCATAAAAGACTGGCCGTCCTACTTCGCGGGCTGCCTCTTGAATTCGCAGGGCGATGCCATGGTTATCACTGGCGGCATCATAGGGATGCGCCTCACTGGAAGCCTTTTGCTGCGCTTGATTATGGTGTCGAGCATCCGGCTTGGAGAGATGACTGAAGATATGTTCCATCATCACTACCGAACCATCGACCATCATACCGATGGCGATGGTCAGACCGCCCAACGACATTAGGTTGGCCGAAACACCCCACTGCGCCATCACCATCAGCGCCAGCAGGATAGAAATCGGCACAGAGATCAACACCAGGAAGGTGGCACGGAGATTGAGTAAAAACAGCATCAAGATGATAACGATCAGGACAAATGCCTCGACCAGGGCGGTGCTCACTGTGTTCACCGCTTTATCGACTAAATCTGACTGGTCGTAGACCGCTTCGATGGTCACGCCATCAGGCAGTGCCATCTGAATCGCGGGGATGCGACCTTTGATGCTGTCGATGGTCGCCTTGGTATTCGCACCCATGCGTTTGAGTACCACGCCCGCCACCACTTCACCCAGAGACTCAGGATTACCACTGGCATCACGCTGAGTCATGGTCACTGCGCCCTGGCGGATTTCAGGACCAAATCCAACCTTAGCCACATCACTCACGCGCACTGGCACACCGTCTACGTCCATGAGCGGTATGTTGCCAATATCACGCAGACCCTCATCACCGCTGCGCAACCAACCCACACCGCGAATCACTAGCTGCTCTTCACCGCGATCCAGATACCACCCGCCTGCGTTGCGGTTATTGGCTTCTATGGCCTCGGCGACATCATCGCTAGAGAGACCATAAGCCAGTAGACGTTGCGGTTCGAGTTGTACCTGGTACTGGCGTACTTCACCACCGAAGGAGAGCACTTCGGTGACACCGGATACTGGCATCAACAGCAATTTGACCACCCAGTCATTGAGGCTGCGCAGCGCAATGGCATCGTACTTTGAACCCTCTTCAGCCAGCAGAATGTATTGAAACACCTGCCCGAGACCGGAGGTGTTTGGCCCCATGCCTGGGGTACCAATACCATCTGGGATTTGCTCTTTTGCGGCTTGCAATCGTTCAAACACCAGCTGGCGAGCAAAGTAGATATCCGTGCCTTCGGTAAAGACGACGGTGATCACCGACAAACCTGTTTTTGAGATAGAACGCACCTCTTCAACATCGGGCAACGCATACATCACCGCTTCGATAGGAAAGGTAATAAGTTGTTCCACTTCTTCGGCGGCGAGGCCTTGCGCTTCGGTGTTGATCTGCACCTGCACATTGGTCACATCAGGAAACGCATCAAGATTTAGTTTGGGTAGCACCAGTGCGCCACCCACGATGGTCGCCAGCAGGGCGAGCACCACCAGTAGCCGGTTTTCAATCCCGGCATCGATTATTTTATTTAGCATGGTTCAGCCCCTTAGTGGTTATGCACAGAAAAACCGCTCTTAGCGATTTCTGACTGAACAAAGAACGCACCTTTACTGACGATGGTGGTGCCTTCGGCAAGGCCATCGATTAGCATCTGGTCACCCACGGTACGCGATACCTCGACCTCTTTTGGCTCGAAACGACCGGGCGCAACTTCAACCAACACCTGCCAGTCGCCATCGGCAGCTCTCAACACGGCGGCCAAAGGCACAACAATGCCCTGCATCGTCTCCTTACCTTCGATCACGGCGGTCACAAACTGGCCGGGATGAAGTTCATCATGTTGATTAGCGACTTCAATATGTACCGCCAGCGTACGAGTGGTTTCATCCAGCGTATGGCGGGCTTGAGTGACTTTGCCGCTGAGCCAGCGCTTGCCGACCTGCACACGGGCAGGTGATCCCAGCGCAATGCGGGCGGCATCTTCCGGTGTCAGACGGGCTTCGACCCAGAGCACAGACTCGTCACTGATCTCCATCAATACATGACCGGGTTCGATCAGTTCACCAACAACAAAACCGTCACTGATGATGGTGCCATCCTGAAACGAGAGCAGATGAAACTCACCCGTAGCACGGGTGGCATCGCCCGTTTTAATCAGGGATTTGATCTGTTTGTTGGTCATGCCGTAAGCGCTAACCTTGGCGTAAGCTTGCTGATAAGCGATCTGTGCCGCAACGAAACGCTTCTCAGAAACGACCTTGCGACCCAGTTTTTTTACCCGGCGCAGCTCGACGTTGGCTTCCATCAATGCACCCTGGGCTTCAGCCATCTCGACGCTGGAGAGTGTTACCAAACGTTGCCCTTTTTTAATGTGATCACCCAGGCGGGCATGACGTTTCATTACTTGAGCTGGAGTACGCGGAGTAACCTTGGTAGTACGGTAAGCATTGAGTATGGCTTCGCCGGGGGCAGTGATGGCATCACCTAATGACTGGCGCTTTACTGTCATCGTTTCAATGCCTGCCATGCGACGCTGAGCGTCGGTCAGCTCGGCATCACTGGCTGCTTCACCGTGGCCGTGACCATCATCGCCATCCTCGTCATGGCCATTGTGCTCATCATGTCCTTTCTCTTCGTGGTCATGACCTTTTTCTTCGTGACCGTCATCTTCATGGCCATGCCCTTCTTTTTCATGTTGATGTCCTTCATCACCATGATCGCCATGGCCATCGTCCATCTCAATATCTGAGAAATCGTCTAGTCCATCATCCCCATGTGCGTGGCCTTCCACCGCAAATAAAGCACTCGGACTCGCCAGACTCAATAACATCAATAAAACTAATCTGTTTTTCATTTTTTACTCTCCAGAATTCTTTGTTTGTGTGGCAATACCCAGCCATTCTTCAACCTGAGCTGAAGCATCCAGCCAGGTAATCGCTGCCTGCCACACTTCGCCCATTAGCGTGGTGGCTGCCACTTGGGTATCGATATTTTGTTTGGCCTGAATCAGGAAGTCAGTTGCTGTTAATTCACCCGCCTGCCATAGCTGTTCCAGTAGCTTCATCTGCTCACGATGCGCCTGCTGCCCAGTAGCAACCCAGGCACGCCAGGCACGGGTGGTGTTTTGGAATCGCCCCAGGCTACCGTCAAGACGCGCCTTGGCACGACGATGAGCATCACGATAGACCAGCTCCTCAGCGACCGCTTCATGGGAGGCGGCGCGCACGTCGGCTTTGAAGTTGTTACGTACAAAGAGAGGGATTTCGAGGCTCAGCCCCAACAGGGTTTCCGAGTCTTCACGCCCGGCGCGAAGACCAATGGTAGGATCGGCGCGTCCCTCCCGCTCAGCCAGGCGGACTCGGCCCTTGGCTGCCTCCATACGGCTGCGCAACACGGCGAGTTCAGGCAGCGACTGAAGTAAGGCAGCATCAGCACGCTCCGGTGGTGGTGCCAGTTCACTGGGCAGTCGAGGCCAGGATTCCAGCTCTATCCCGGTGGCGGCCTGCAATGCGGCTTCGGCCTCGGCCAAATCACTTTCGCTTGCCGCTTGCTGCATTAAGGCTTCGCTATAGGTGACCTGAGCCAACGTCCCATCCAACGCCCCCATGTCCCCGGCTGCCTGGCGCTGCTTCACGGTGTCGATAAACCCTTTCATCAACTGGCTACGACGTAGCGCCAACGCCTGCATTTCCCGTGCGGTAAAGTACTGAGCTAACGCATCCAGGGTCTCCACAGCGATACGTTGCCGGGTTTCTCTTAGCTCGGCGACTGCCGCCTGAATTTCCTGATCGGCGATGCGGGTTCGGGCCTCTCGCTTGTCACTCCAATCCAGGGTCTGACTGAAACCAATCGACGTTGTGTTGATGTCCGTACGCTCGGCCTCCAACTCCAGGTCGGGATTGTAGAGCGGACGATCGGCACCCTCGGCCCGCGCCCGAGCCGCTTCGACGGCAGCTTGCGCTCCTTGCACGGCAGGGCTTTCCGTCCATACCTGTTGAATGAATGTCTGTAACGACGGATCGACTTTTCGCGCCGCATTGGCGCTAATCGACAGAGGAGTTTCTTTATAGTCGGGCGCGACAACCGCCCATGCAGGCAGCGCCAAACAGACGCATACGCCCGCGCAAAAAACACGATTTAAAAACATGATGTAAATCCTTCAAGTGCAACAAAACAGATGTCGCCACAAACGGTGCTTGCGACGACACACTTAAGTCAGAAAGGATTTAAACGATGGGAGGTCTTAAAAGAGGGGCGATGTAGAGAAAACGAGGGGGTTGGGACAGCGCGAAAAAGTCAGTATCACTATCGGCTACAAACTGCGTGGTTTGAGTAAAAATGACACCCACCAGATGGGCCGCACCGTGACAACAGTGGTCTTCGTGGTGTAGATCGCCATCGGGGTGACTATGATCCTCATCCAACATCATATTAATCGCAGCCGAATCGTGGCCCAGCATGGCCTCGGGGTGGGTATCCCAGGCAAAGGCTGTCCCAGCACAGAGGTTGGCAAGCAGCAATAAATAGATCAGCGTTTTGTTCATTAGAAGCGAATAATGGAGAATTACCATCTTATTGTCAATTATCTAGTAGACCTATATCGGCCCATCAAGTTCCATGCTAAAGGATCGATGATACAAATATTTAGGGAAGTTCATATTTATTCATCATTTCCTTCATCCTGAATTCCTCAGTTAAAAATCGTATAGTTATAAGCTGTTGCTATAGCTTTTTTTGAAATAACAGACATGCTTCACTTATATGATTAACCGTCTGCTTCCGCACGACATTGCAGAAGTTTATCTACCTTTACTGGAATGACAGCCATATCTCCTCTGCCGCCACTAGATATCCCTCATTTTAAGGCCGACCAACATATCAAAGCAGAAAACACTCCCTCAGGCCTCCGCTTCCTCTCTTCCGTAAACTCCCACCACTTCTTCGGCGGGCCACCTTCCATATATCTCACCACAGAAATAAAAATATCGAGCACACATGGATCATGCCTTACCTGTGTCACGCGGCAGAGTTCTTCATAGAGCTGACAGGAATCTCTACCTATCAAGTCAGCAGGACGTTCAATACCAAGCAAGATAAAGTCTCTTTCCATCGCTTTACCTACATTTGGGATATCAGTTAACTGCTTGAGCGATTCTCTTGTCATCAATATTCTCTTGTGTTCAACGTCCCCGAGTATACGCCACCAGACTTCCACTACACGACTCGCTATGCGGCTTATCTACTGAAGTTATCCTGAGGTGAAATACCCCAGTAAATCACCCCCAGAGTCGATTCAGCGGAGAATTAAAACCCCTTTAATCCCAGTAGGATACGCACCCATGACCAGATGAATCGGGAAAGCTCTAAATATGAACACCCACTGTGAAAAGACCAGATATTCACCTCTCATAAAGCTGCTCCCATCCCACATGGAAGCCTTATATCCGCAGTCTAAAACCGATGCTCATCAGACCCTTCTGCACATATCTCTACCCACAAATACACAGATATTTACTCCTGCTCTCGCATATTCGCTCCGAGACATATCGAGGAGTGCCAACCGGCGCTCTTCAAACAATAAATCTAAAAGAATTATGGAGAGACAGCTGTGAAATATGAACCTGATTTTTCTCGTATCAACTTTGAATATCTGCTCCTGGCACAGGATGTCGCGAAGCAAAATTCAAGAATAGCGACGCACAAGCTGGGGATACACCCTGAATTCATTCAACTGTTCTCAGAGATCACACCGCAGGCATTGAGTCACATCATTCAAATAAAGGAGCCACTGCTGACACTGCGTCAGGAGCCTCTTTGGTGGGGACGTTTCTTCAAAGCGATCGACAGTGGCGCACAGGATGAAATCAAGTTCGTTTTAGAACATGTCAGCATTATCACTGCAACGCAGCCAGGAGGGAATAAGCTATGAATCACCCCACCCGATGGTTACCGACCCTGCCACCATGCAGTAAGGAAGGACAGTGTCTTCAGTGTCGTGTCGAAGACTGTGCGCACACCCACATGATCCATATCGCTGTTCGATTGATCCAGGGTGGAGCAAAAACAGCACTGGTCTACCAGATCACAAATTTACCAAAGAAATTCGTCAAACGCCTCTACTGGCAGTTAACCGGCCACCCATCATCCGGCGGCATGTCACCTGTCACCGATGCCTGGTTTCTCAAAGACGAACGCCGCATGTTGCAGGCAGCAGTGGCCTGGCAGTTACACAAACAGGTTGCGAAGCCAGACCTCAACGAGGCGCAGACGCTGCTGGATGTTTACGAACTCTATCTATTTCACGTCAGAGAACCTCTGCTTAACCTGACTCGAATCGTAACCCTGTTTCAGCTGCTCAGCATCGGTATATGGCGAGAGCTGCTGTGCCCTTACTGTCACTGCATCTTCCTCGCACCATCGGACGATGACAAACGAGATACCTGCCCTGGCTGCAAGCTCTATTTTCGTTTCCGCTGTCGAGATTGCAGTGCCGCTTTGCCATTAAAAACAAGCGCACTTGGCAGGCCTCGCTCGCTCTGCCAGCACTGCTCACAAACATCTACAGTGGTATCCAAACAGAACGTATGACAATTCAAACAAACGTTAGTGATGGTATTGCACTGATCCGGCTTCCACTGAGAGGTGGCGGCCGCACCAGTGCAATGGCTTCACCATTAAGCAACATAATCAGGAGTCGGATTTGGCTATCAAGATCACAGTCATGAGCACCAAAGGCGGGGTTGGGAAAACTACCCAGACCGCCAACCTCGGCGGCATTCTCGCCGATCTGGGTCAGCGAGTTCTGTTGATCGATGCCGATGTCCAGCCAACACTCTCCAGCTATTTCCCGCTGGATAAACAGGCAGACAAAGGACTCTCCGCCCTCATCACCGGATCACAACATGACGATGTTATCAGCTACACCAACATCCCCAATCTGTCGCTGATTATCTCCGATGATCCGGAAGGCGCACTGCAAAACTGGATACTGCACACACCGGATGGTCGCGTGCGCCTGAAACATATTCTGCGCGAGTTTGATAACGACTACGACTTTATTTTGATCGATACACAGGGCGCTGTTGGGCCACTACAGGACGCAGCGGTATTAGCCGCCGACCTCCTGCTCTCCCCTATCCCGCCGGAGATCCTTTCGGCTCGTGAATTCACTCGCGGCACGCTCGGCATGCTGGAACGGCTGCAACCGATGACCTACCTCGGTGCGCCTGTCGGGCCGCTCTATGGCCTTATCTACCGCATGGATCGAACCGTAGATGCCCAGCGCATCGTGCGCGAGCTGCGCCGTGAATCGGCTCCGAGTCGTGGTCAGATCCGCATCCTGGAGACCATCATTCCATCCACGGTCGCCTACCGGGAAGCCGCCACCTCTCAGGAACCGGTACATCGCTGGGAACGGCAACGGTCAGGTCCCACTGCCAGCGCCCGTGACACCATGCTGGCACTGGTGCGTGAGCTTTTCCCGCATCTCGGTGATGTGAAGCTGCCATGAACCGCCGCCCTACCGATGAACAACTGAGTCAGCTGTTAAAGACACCGCACTTTGGCCAGGGCAGCGAACTGCCGCCCAACGAAGCCGTTGCGCCCACACCGATGGTATTGGCCCTCAACCAGATCAAACCGTATGACCGCAACCCGCGCCGCGAACGCAACCCGCTCTATGATGAAATCAAAGATTCAGTCCTCGCCCAAAAAGGATTGAACAACCCGCTTACAGTCACACGGCGTCCCGATGAAGAGCATTACATGGTGGAGTCAGGCGGCAACACACGCCTTCAGATCCTCAATGAGCTGTTGAGTGAAACCGGAGATGACAGCTTTCGCCAGATTCATGTTCTATACCGCCCGTGGAAATCAGAGTTCCATGTCCTCACCGCCCACCTGATTGAAAATGAAAAACGCGGTGACATGCTCTTTATCGACAAGGCACTGGCGGTGCGGGAACTCAAAGAGATGTATGAGGCCACTGATGAAAAGCGCTACTCCAAACGGCAGCTGGCCCTGCGCCTCAAGGAGGAAGGCTTCGCCATCGACCTGGCCATCATCTCGCGCATGGACTATGCGGTGGACACACTGCTACAGGTCATCCCCGAGGCGCTGCGGGCAGGCATGGGGCGGCCACAGATCGAACGTATCCGCCGCCTCGAAAAAGCTTACCGAACCTACTGGATAGAACTCTCCGGGCAGGAAGAAGCTACCTTTGACGAACTCTTTCAGGATTGCCTCGCCGAAAACAATCGCGCCGAGTGGGACAGCGACGCCCTGCGCATCACCACAGAGGAGCGAATGACATCGCTGCTGACGGTTCCGATGCGGGCGATGCGCCTCGACATCGATGCCCTGCTGCACGGCAGAACTGTGGGGGCTGAGTCAGAAATTGAAACATCTCATATTGAGACACCGTCTATCGATAGCCCGCCTCAGACAGATGTTGTAGAACCAACTCCAGTCAAAGATGGCATCAATGATTCAGGCGAAGCACTGAATAACACGCCATCAAACCCGGCACCAGCAACACCCGATGAAGCAGCGACTGTCACCATCGCGACATCTGCATCAGAACTTCCAGATGACACAACACCATTCAGTGAACCTGAAAACGATGGTAATGAAGGCTCTGCTCCATTTAATATATCCAGGGCCCGCCACAATGCCTACGAAACCGCCCACTCTTTAGCCACGCGCTACCAGCTTGAGCAGTGTCTCTGCCGCTCCTTCGACTGGGGCCTCGGCTTCCTTGTCGATCTACCCGCTGAACCGCTCATTCCAGCGAACAGCGATCACCTCGATGCGAAACAGCAGTGGGAACAAATCCTGCGCCAGTGGATCTGGTGGTTCCTCTATATCTGCTCAGAAGAGACCGCCCGCCCCGAGCGCATCCCCAACATGCCTGAATCGATGGTCATCCGCGATTTGTGTCTGAAACAAGACCAGGCGGAGCTGATGCGCCTGATCGGTCAACCCTCATGGGTCACCATGGCCTGCCAACTGCTGGCCGATCCACTGCTGCCCGATGATGATTTCCATACCCTCATGGAGTTGATTCGTCACTGCCGAACGTTAAGACAGCAGATCGATAACAACGACGATGCACTCTGGATGGAGAGGAACGACTATGCGTCAACATGATTCGCAACTCGCCTACCACGTGATGCTCTACGCCATCCAGGCCCTGAGTGATGGTGACCTCAGCGCCATCGAAGACCTCGACTTCACCGCAGACGAAGTACGCCAGCTTTCACAGCTACCGGTAAAGGCGTTACGTCACCTGTCACGACTCTCGGGCCATTTTGTGGTGGTCAAGACGGATCACGACTGCTTCGCCAAGGTGATGAGCCACCTGCACCACGAGATCGAAAGCGAGGCACTGCAAGATGAACTGATTATCCATGAAGCCCCTATCACAATGATGAACACACTATTTGGCATGTCATCAGCAGAGTACATCCAGCGCCAGCGGTTGCTCGGCATACCACGCCGTGGCGCAGGCAGGCCTGCACAACTTGAAGAGGATGAAGAGACCCGAGTATGGCACAGCTGGTCTGCGACCGATGCATCATCACCACTACCTCAGCGCTACCTCCAGGTGGCAAAGGAGACCGGCCTGCCGCTGCGCACGCTGTGGTCGTTAATCCTGGGCTGGGAGAACAGCAATGGAAGTGGTTCGTAGGATGCGTAGCGCAGGACATTCGTTATGAATGAACATGATGCCACGCCATCCATTACACCCCAGACGCAGGCACTGTCGCTCTACATTCAGAATGCTGTCGAACGTCTGCAAAACAGTTCATCTTCAGACTCAACCGAGGCACAACAGGCGCAGAGTCGCCTGCTCTTTCTCGGCAACTGGCAAGACCCCTACCCACGCCTGCTGGTAACCGACCCGATACTGGAACCGGTAGACAAGCTGACCTGGCAGATCATCCGCCTCAACATCAGCAATCCTGGTGCCGTTACCACCTTCCCCAGTTACGACGTGATCCGCAGTTACGCCAACATCAAGTCCAACCACACCGTCTCCCGTGCCCTCGCCATCCTGCGTGCGACTCGCTGGTTATCCCTCTGTGCCCGTGTGCGCGACAAAGGGGGTCGCTACGTTGGCAACATCTACGTACTGCACGACGAACCGGTCACCCTCGGTGATGCGATGTTTCTGGATGGCGAGTACATCGCATTCCTACATAAAGGCAGAGAGCACAAACACACGCGTGTGCGCAAGGTGGTGGAGAGTGTACTGGCCACCATCGAGGAGATGATTAACGGTGGCGGTGACATCACTGGCGAACGTCTTCAGACAAGGTCATACGAACGCCGCATGGGTGTCATCAACCGTGGGCAACAGCAAGATAACGTCTCCTCAACGACCATCAAACAGAGTGACTTTTATGCAGTCTCTCCGCCGCAGCTAAAAGAGCTGGAGGAAGAGGAGCCTCATACACAGGAATCTCATACAACTGAAAGCGAAACCAGCCATGTGCAGATTATGCACACGGCTAAAACCGATGAAAAAGACCATGTGCATTTATTGCACATGGAGAGTGAGACGCAAAAACTGCACACGGATGAATATAGTAGTTGTAGTAGTAATAAAAATACTACAACTACAAAACATACCCCGCATACCAGCGCGAAGGATTCAGAGGCCCTCCACTTTCCACCGAAGATTTCGGCCAATGAACGTGATCTCGCCCAGATGTACCTCAGCACCATCGACGACTCCCGGCAACAGGCTGTACTGGACGAATGGCATGGCCGCCTGCAATCCGCAAGCAGACGCAGCAATCCCATCGACAACCCCATCGGATATCTTGCCAGCCTCTGTCGACGGGTAAAGACCGGGGAGTTCCATATCACCATCGGAGTAAAAGTCCGTGACGCAAGAGAACGTGAACAACGCCGCGCTGAAGAGGAGAAACGCCGTGTTAAGCGGGAAGAACAGAAACATGCTGAGACACTGGCTGAAATAAAAAACCGGCCCACCGCCAATCTCACCGGCATCGCAAGACGTATGGATAAGATCCGCAAAGAACACAAAGAGAAACTCAGAGGCGCGGTTGATGAATAACCCGAACCGGGAGTGTTGACAGTGTCAACACCCTGAGAACGAACCTTTACCGCTACGAAGTGTTGACACTGTCAACAGCAGAAAAATTGAGAAATAGAATTGCGCAAGATTTTACTAACAGAGACAGGGGCAACAGCATGACTGACAATATCACAAGCAGCGCCACCAGCAAGCGAACACTTCCAGACAACGCCGACCCCGTTGTCGATTACACCACTGCCGCCGCACGTCCCGGCACATTGCGTGGAGGGGCCAGTCTCGACATACAGACCCGCCAGGCGCAACGGCTGGTCTATGGCCGTCGTCGAACCGAGAGTAAAGAGCACATCGTCGGCCTGGTTCGCTTCGGCATGAACATGAAACGCATATGGGCCTCTGCCGCCCGTGACGATCCCTATGCAGACTGGACACTGCTCCAGGTTGAAACAGCACTGAACAGAGCACGAGAGACGATCAACAACCTGCGTCAGGAGACCGAAGCACTGTTATCCAATGCAGCCATCGGCGTGCATATCGATGTTGCTCACTCGCTGGAACCGATCCGGGTGCGTCTGCAATTCGCCAACGCCTTCGGCTACATGGGGGCTTACCTCATCGCCGATTTCGATCAACTGGTCTGCACCATGCTGACCGCCCGTCACGTGGGACTGATCGGTCGCGATGAGAGCGCCCGCTCGCTGCACAGCGCCGCAAAACTGGTGCGCCATTCGTTCGTATTGTCAGCACCCTGGCAATTCACTCTCGTGACCCGCAACGATCTCCGCAACAACACACCGATGGCGTTGAAGGCAAAAGAGGCGATGGCGACGATGGGCGAACTGCCAGAGGCGATCCTGGACAGCACGCTACGCGCACAAATTGCACCCGACATTCAAGCCGAGAAGAGCACTCCCAGTGTTGAGACAACGACAGATGAGATAGCTAATCCAGGTAGCGGAGAAAGCCGCTAATGCAGTGCGCCTATAAAGGGCCTTTTCCTTTACCTTTTAAGGGTAAGGGGGACGACAGTGAGTGGCGAATGAAAACACTACAGCGAAGGCTGGCATCTGCCGAGGAGGCGTGCAGAGAGATCGAGCGTGACATCCGTGCCCTTATCCGCCACTTTGAACAGACATTCACTGCCACCCTGCCCGCTAGCCTGGCTCTGCATAACACCGGCAATGGGAAATATGTGCGCTGGCGTATGGCGGGTAGTCAACAACGCTATTTCACACTCTATCAAAACGAGACCGGCGAACAGTTTCTACAACCGCTATCGCCCCCAGTACGACAGGTGATTATGGATTTCGAGAAACAGCGTCTGCGCATCAATCTGCTGTACGGCCTGCACCATTACGAATCAAAAATGCTGCAACGTTTTCTGAACGAACAGGCGGCACTTAATGCACTGATAAAAAGCGGATGAAATCATCATGCAGCAATATGATTATCATTCTGGGACGAATATAAATTTTCCGTTTTACTGGCACTGACACCTAGGTAACTTTGAATAGTAAGCAACCACTAAAACCTTCACACTTTAAAACTCATGAGGTAGCGAATTATGTCCAACAACTTTAAAGGCACTGGCAATCTGGGAAGTGATCCTGTGTTGACCTCACCCGTCGGAGACAAACAACGTACAGTGGCCGATCTGCGTATCTATTTTGATCGCCCGGTCAAGGATCATGAATCAGACCAGTTCGAGGATAAAGGTGGTTTCTGGCTGGATGTCTCTGCCTGGGACTGGCTGGCTGAAGATGTGGTACGCGTCCTTAAAAAAGGGATGCGTGTCAGAGTGGAGGGATCATTGAAACACAACAGCTGGAACGATGAAAAAAGCGGTGAAGAGAAATCCAGAATAATTCTATATGCCAATGACATATCACTCGTTCTGGGTCGTGTGGAGACGATTAACGTTCTTCCAAAATAACAGAGGAAAATCATGAACAAAAAAGAGCTGGTAAAAACCCTGTCGACCAGACTACAGGTAGCCGATGCCGAGGTGATACGATTTATCGATTCGTTCGAGAGCGTGATTAGTCACACCCTGTCACAAGGGGGCGAGGTATCGTTGATCGGTTTTGGAAAATTTCATCGCAAGAAACAGCGAGCGCGGATCGGTCGTCACCCACAGACCGGAGAGGCGATGGCAATACCGGCCAGATACCACCCCGCCTTCTCCCCTGGAAAGACGCTGAAAGATACCGTTAAGAAAATTGTATAATCACGCCTGTGAAACTTTATCTCTGTGAAAAGCCGTCTCAGGCCCGTGACATTGCACGGGTACTGGGTATTCAGCAAAAAAGCGATGGCTGTATTCAGGGCAGCGGCACCGTGGTGACCTGGTGTTTTGGTCATCTGCTGGAGATGGCACCGCCGGACGGCTACGATGAAGCCTTTAAGCGCTGGCGTTTCGACACGCTGCCCATCACGCCACAGCGCTGGAAGCTGGAGGTCAGGAAAGAGGCGCGCAGACAGTACCGGATTATCCAGCAGCTTTTGAAACAGTCGACAGAGATCGTGATTGCCACGGATGCCGACCGGGAGGGCGAGACCATCGCCCGCGAAGTGCTGGAGCGTTGCCGCTGGCGCGGCCCCGTCACTCGACTATGGTTGTCGGCACTGGATGACAGCAGTATCCGCAAGGCGTTAGAGAACGTGCTGCCCGGATCAAAAACAGAGCCGCTCTACCACGCAGGTTTAGGACGCGCCCGCGCCGACTGGCTGGTGGGTATGAACCTGACCCGCGCCTATACGCTGATCGGTCAGCAGAACGGCCATCAGGGTGTGCTCTCCGTGGGGCGTGTCCAGACACCAACCCTCAATCTCGTAGTGCAACGGGATCTGGCTATCGAGCAGTTCACACCGAGTCCATACTACGAGGTAGTTGGAGAGTTCGGTGTGAAGGCAGGCAGCTTCAAGGCCAAATGGCTAGCGCCAAAAGCAGTGACCGACACCGAGGGCCGCTGTACCAGTCAACAGACGGCCCGCAATGTGGCGCAGAAGATCGAGGGTCAACAGGGCACCATCGTCAAAGCAGATACGGAACGTAAAAAAGAGTCCGCCCCACTGCCGTTCGATCTATCGTCACTGCAACAGGAGGCATCGAAACGCTGGGGCATGGGAGCCAAAGAGGTGCTGGACACTGCCCAGGCACTGTACGAAACCCACAAGGCACTCACCTACCCCCGCACCGACTGCCAGTATCTGCCGGAGTCACAACGGGCGGAAGCAGCACAGGTGCTCGATGCGCTGAAACAGTCAAAAACGCGCTACGGCCCACTGGTTAACCAGGCTGACGCTGACTTGCGCTCACGCGCCTGGAACGATAAAAAGATCACCGCTCACCACGCCATTATCCCAACTGCAACACCCACCGATATCTCACGCATGTCCAATCGTGAGCAGCGTATTTACGATCTCGTCTGTCGTCGTTATATCGCACAGTTCTATCCGGCATATGAGTATGACAACACCGTTATTGAAATCGCTGTCTGTGACGAGCGATTCCGCACCACAGGCAAGGTGTCACGGATTGAGGGCTGGCGAACCGTGCTGGCCCAGCAAAACCAAAGTAAACCGGATAAACAAGACGATGAAAAACCAACCCTGCCTCCCGTCACCGTTAACGAGACTGCAACAGTATTAGATATATCACTCGAAACCCGACAGACCAGACCGCCAGCACACTTTACTGAGGGCACTCTGATTGCGGCGATGAAATCTGTGGGCAGATCGGTTACCGATGCAAAACTGAGAAAGATCCTGCGTGAGACCTCCGGCATCGGCACCGAAGCGACACGTGCCAGCATTATCGAAACCCTGTTGCAGCGCGACTTTATCCAGAAACAGAAAAAACAGATCATCAGCACTCAAACAGGCCGAGCCCTGATTGCCATGCTGCCCGATGAGATCAAGGCCCCGGCCACCACTGCGCTATGGGAACAGGGTTTGGATGACATTGCGCAAGGGCGAGGTGAACTCACTAAGTTCATCAATGGCCAGACCCAGTGGATCACGGAGATCCTGCGCCAGGTAAAGCAGCAGGCTGGATCAACGAACCAAGCGACACAGCGTTTCTCTGGAAATGACGCTAAGGCAAAACACACCTGTCCCGACTGCGGCAAGGCCTTACAACGGCGAAAAGGAAAAAACGGTTTCTTCTGGGGTTGCAGTGGTTATCCAGACTGCAAGACCACACGCCCCGATACTAGAGGCAAGCCGGGCAGAGCCAGACCACGAGCTGCATCACGAACCACTTCATCAACGAAAGGGAACGGACAGGTCGTAGAAATCGGTTCACCCTGCCCGCAATGCAAATCCGGCAGCCTGCTACAACGCGCAGTGAAAAACGGTAAGAACGCTGGCAAACCCTTTATTGGCTGCACAGGCTACCCGAAGTGTAACTTCTTCTCATGGCCATCCACCTAAGCCTTATCATAATTTTCAGACTGGATAATCAATTTATCGTTGTCGATAAACGATGATTGTCCGATAGTCCATAACATCAGCAACCCTGTTTTATTAACCAGTTTCATCCCCCGCTGCTTGGGCTAACGCAGCACCCTTGCTGATTAACATATCAGCGCTCAAAGCACTTCGCAGGATCGTGAGATAAGTGCAACGGCCCAGGTTATTTAACCACTGCCGCCGATCCATCTTCATCATCAACCCATCGGGGAAACATCTCCCTTTGGGGATCACTGTTTCTCCAGCATTCATACAGAGGAGAAACAGCATGTCAGAAAACAATCAATCTCAAGAGGCCAGGTACTTTGATCTTCATATTACCGGCATCGGTTATCTCAACCGTGTACGTGAAGTTCCGGTCAAACGCGGTACACCGTTCTTTGCCGTTGATATCTCGGCACTGCACGGCAGCCATCAGGATACCCAGTACACCCGTTTTGACTGTCGTGTATCGGGCAAAGAAGCGCAGGCAATCATTGAACAGATCCAGCCGCTGATCGAAGACGACAATAACAGAGTCCTTATCGGATTTAAGCTGGGCGATCTTTACGCGGAAACCTTTCTCTACCAGCAAGGTGAAAAAGCGGGCCAGACAGGTGTTGCACTCAAGGCGCGCCTGTTACGTATCGAGTGGGTCAAGCTCAACGGCGAAACGATTAAGCTCGATCAAGCCGCCGTCGCTTAAATCAGCCTCCACTTATCAGCCGGTGACTCCACAGGAACGACCGCCCTCTCGGCGTCCTTCTGGAGCACCGGGCTGACTTTTTTATTTATTTAAACGACATATCTACGGAGAATAATCTATGAACCAGCAAGCCAGCTCAGCTCTACAGGAAGAGCAAGGGGATATTGGCGCGTCGTCTAAAGCGCAGCGTGCAAAGATCATGAATCACTATGCGAATGCCACAGAGCGTTTCCTGGCGGCATGGATCCAGGCCATCGAACGCATCGGCCCTGAATATTTTGAGTGCAAAGGTATCGATAATTTCAAGGAGGCGACTGACCGTGATCAGATACGGCCAGAGTGGGATGCCATAGAGCAACGCATCAACGTTTGCAGTATCGGCGAGGGTATCTTCATCGGTGCGGTGATGAGTTTCTTCAACGGTAAATGGGGTGCCGGAATCTGCAACTGTTTTGGTTGTCACGGCATCGGTGATGCAGCCAACCGCCTCGAACTGGACGAACTGGAGATAGTGATTGAACTGATGAACAGTCATACCGGCTGGTAGTGTTCCTGCCTGTTGCAGGCTCCGGTGACCATCAGGCTATGGCGGTCTTTCTCAAGTCCTGGAATCTGGATTTGAGAAAGACCGTTAAGGTCTTGGTTCCATCGTCACCGGCCACCTATCGTCGGAAAGTGGCAGGCCCCTTTGTGCGAACTATTGCGCCCGGTTTATGTAGATCTATTTCCCTAATCCATAGGTCAGGCAACTATACGAATGACAGGTGATAAGGCACGCCGCGTTATTCAGATATTGCAGTGGGGATCCCGGCTGTTTTAGCCGGTCTATTTTGTTGCAGAGAGTGAATGCACTCGATAGCAGCACCGATTTAACGCCAGTTATCTATCAACTTGCAGGATAGCCGCCGCGAATAGCGGCGTCTTTCCTCAATACCGAGCACAACACTGTTATTCGGTATTGAGGAAAGACGCTTCTTCACCGTGGCATGTTGCGGTTCAACATGCACCTTTGCCGGACTGTCCGGTACCCAAAGCACTTCACAGGATCGTGAGACAAGTGCAGCAGCTCAGGTTATTTGACCGCTGTTGTCGATCCATTTTCAACCACCCAGGTTCGGGAGATTATTCTCCCGTCCGGGCGTGATCTCCGTCGCCTGTTATTCCAGGAGATCACCATGAATAAGATTAGAAAAACAGTACGGCTCAACGCCGTACCCAATGACCTAAGTGAATACGAGCAAGCCGTTGTTATCAGGCTTGCCCTCGACATACTGACCGAACGTCATCTGCCCGGCCAGCCACTGACTAGCCCTGCAGATACCATCAGGTACCTGCACTTAAAACTGGCAGAATATAAAAATGAAGTGTTCTGTGTGCTCTTCCTCGACAACCGCAACAGGACGCTGGCCTTTGAGGAGCTGTTCTTTGGCACCATCAACGGCGCTTCGGTTCACCCCAGAGTGGTTGTTCAGCGGGCCATGGATACCAATGCAGCGGCGGTTATCTTTGCCCATAACCATCCCAGTGGCGTGGCGGAACCGTCACGAGCAGATCGAAGCCTCACAACACGTCTGAAAGAGGCGCTGGATCTTGTGGAGGTGAGGGTGCTGGATCATATTGTGGTGGGGGCTGAAGGAACGACCTCATTCGCTGAGCAGGGGTTGCTTTAAACGCTTTTCCAAAGATGGACACGCTGGATCAGAATGTACAATTTTTAGGCAATCGCTTTGAAGTATTGATTGTTTTGCATTTCAATGGAGGGATCAACAGGGTTATCCACAGATTTTGTGGATAACCTTACTCCTCCCCATCCATCAACTCACTCATTACAAAACACTAACTTACTGTTTTAATTATTATACTTGCTCGACCACCACATATCTCCATCACTGACCTGCTAAAACTCGAAAATACTCTTATTCTGGAGTATAATGCCGATATACTCTATTACTGGAGGCATTAATTATGACAACAGCAGCCCACCATCAAACCCAGCACGACCCAAAGCGAGTCGCCAGTGCTGCCTTGCAGGCATTCTTCAACTTGTCCGCTCACTGGAAACTCTCCGTTGCCGAAGAGCGCACCCTGCTGGGGTCACCGCCCGAATCGACCTTCTATAAATGGAAGGCCGAAAAAACCGCCGCCCGCATGAGCCGGGATGCGCTGGAGCGCATCAGCTACCTGCTCGGCATATACAAGGATCTGAACATCCTGCTCCCCTCCCCTCGGGCCGCAGATGAATGGGTGCGCAAGCCTAATGCCGCTCCGGCATTTAACAACCAGAGCGCACTGGAAAGGATGCTCGCTGGCAGCATTGTCGATCTGGCCGATGTACGGCGCTATCTCGATGCGCAACGAGGACTCTAAGTGAGCCACCCGCCCATCACGGAACTCGACTGGCCACACCAATACCGGATTATCCCTTCTGAATACCCACCGATTAATTTTTTCGAGCAGCTCGTTGATCCCGAGTTGATGGATGAACTCTATTTTATCGAATCACTCACCAACGATAGACTGCGTGATGAGGCTGGAGACATTGCGCTGGTTCCGGCAGGAGATCGTATCACCGGCCCCGGGGCCTCTCCTGTCATGGCGGCGTTTACCCATGCCAGCCCGGACTGCCCCAGCCGCTTTAGCGATGGCAGTTACGGCGTCTATTACGCCAGCAAAACGCTTGAAACCGCTATCGAGGAGACCAAGTACCACCGCGCGCGCTTTCTTTCTTATACCAACGAAGATGCCGGAGAGATCTCCATGCGGGTTTACATTGGCAAAGTTATCAAACCTATGCATGATGTTCGGGGTGATGGTTATGAGCACCTGCACGATCCAGATGACTGGGCACCGGGACAGGTCTTTGGGCAGGAGATAAAATCGATCAACTCATGGGGCATTGTCTATCGTTCGGTTAGAGATCCTGGCAGGGAATGTATTGCTGCGTTGCGGCCACCTGCGGTGAGCATTCCGAAGCAAGGGGCGCACCTGTCGTATGTTTGGGATGGAGTTGGTATTTCAGATGTCTATAGGAAGACGTTGTTGAAATGAATTCTGTGAACTCAAGCGCCAAGATTATTATTTTGTGCAATCTTGGTTATTAGCAGGCTGTCATTCCAATAAGGGCGGATCAACTTCTGTAATGTCGCGAAAGCGGTCTATAGCAACTTTACCATTCCGCAACATTCGTGGTTACGCCCTCGACAAAATTGGGAAATACCTCCGCGAGGGAAACACGGCCTTTAACCTCTTTTGTATAAATATCAGTTTTACCTTTATCAAACGATGCTCCTACGTAAAGAGCACCCTTTTCTGAAAAAGATATTCCGATTCCAATGGTCATTTTCGTTATGTGACTGTATTTATGATAAAACTCCTGAGAGCTCTTTAACACTTCGAGCGCATCACCTTTGAGAGATAGTTTATCGGCATGGCGCAGAACATCGCGAACAGCAACAGTGCTGGAATATTTATCCTCCATAAAGCGACCTAAGACATCGAGATCTTTTCCCGAACACAACAGTGAGAGAGCAATAGACTCTACAACTTGGCGAAAAAGGTTTCCTGCTGCCACAGTATGACCGGACAAAAACAGTTTTAGGGATAAGATATGAAGCGTAATTGCAGAATAGACCAATGCGGACACATGAGCTTTGCGTTCATCACTATTTACTTCATTATCGAAAGAACGCCATTTAATAAATGCTTGGGCCATCGAGCCAGATAACGCCTTTGCATCATCTTCGAATAGCTCTAGATAAGCATCGCGAATTTCCGAGTCATCGGATACAAGTTCCTTAAATATTGTTTCACGAGCTTGCTCTATGCTTTCCATTATTGTGCCCTAACGCCGCAATAGCCGGCGCGAGGTACGAGCGTCCGGCACCGCAGGCGCATAGTTGATGGCTTTGTTATAAATCATTCTGCTTGCTCGACTTCTATGAATGCGTCCCCAACATCCTCTTGAAATTCATCAATAATTTTCATTATCACAATATGATCCAATGTAGGCTCAAGCACTAAAAGTGTACAAGTGATTTGACTCAAACTAATAGCTGTTCCATGAGCAGGGTCGGTCATTCCTGAATTGCTTTGCCCGACTAGTAGGATATCTTCTTTTGCTTCACAAAGCCCGAGGCGATTTCTCATTCCTTTTGAGCCTGAATGTATATTCTGGCTAGCCCACTTATAGTAGGGTCGCATGTGATCCAAGCCGATATCTTTTTCTATTGCTGTAAAGCCCACTCGCCTATGATTAGGAAATAAGTATGAGGCCCAACCATAATGGTCTCCAAAGTTTTTTCCGTATCGTGCTATCAGTTCGTCATATTCTACTTTGCAGCCATTTATCTCGTCTTGGGAAGCGGCCTTCTCCTGAAGCTGGCCCTCGAACTTCTTGTGCTCGATCATCCCGTCGTAAGAATCAACAATGTCATGAAAATAGAATCTCTCTGCACAATCCTGACCATGCTTGGCTATAAACATTGCTGTCACATTTACTTCGTGGAGAGCTCGCCATCTCGCATGAGCGGCATCAGCAAAGCCTGATTTTAAAAGACACAATATTTCTTGAGCTATATGGCATGCTCTAGCGTGATGCCTAACAACTATATCAAATACCAAATTATTACTTTCAACAGCGGTCTGGCGATAGGATGTATTAAACTCTTCTCCTGCCTCTGTACAAATCACAATATGGGTTTCCAGAAGATCAAACGCCTTAGCCCAACGTTTTACATTACGCTTTTCGAAATCTCTAGAAAATTTTCGGTGTTCTTTGAGCATCTTCTTTGCAGACTTAACAAGAGAGCCTTTTATTAATCGGACTACTTCTGGTGTTGCGTCAGCTATTATTTGTTCAATATCTATTTCGTCTGCTTTTACTGGATTTTTCTCTATCATTTCATTGAGTTTTTTCAAAAACCCCTGATGTAAAGTTTCCACTCAATTTTCCTTATGATTCATAACGCTTAGGCTGAGGGGCATTATGGAGTGGCGCGGAATAATGTCCCTCTCAAGCCAATTGTTGGATGAGAATTTACCCCATAAGCCAATCAATACTTTCCTCGTTAACCCCAGTTGTTTTAAGTTCACACCGTTCCCAATTCATAAAAGAATAGTTCTTTCGGATACGCAAATCTGATTCTCCAGACGAACAGAAATCAAGTATCCTTGCAGGGCCTTTTGAAAGCCCCATCATTTCCATATCAAAGCTATATTCCGTGTAGTTTCTCATTAAATGATACAGGGCTTGTTTAGCATATTCGTCATAAGGCGGAAGAGAATATCCAACAACTCCCAACCCAAAATTCATTCCCCCAGCTTGTTGAAGACCTCTCCAAAGCGACTTAAGTGGATTGGCATACAATATTTTTGAGCTAGAAGGCGATAGTATTAAGGGAGAACAACTCCAAAACTGAGCATCAACTACTTGTGAAAGATCTTTAACCCTATATACAAATTGAAGAGGATCATCTTCTTCGTGTAACCCATCTATCAGTTTTTCAGATACGACAGTTGAACCATCTTTAAATACAGGATGTCTAGATTCCCACTGGTGGGGATGTTTACTAACCAACTCCCTTTCTTTTATGAAGTACTGTTTGTCGTACCAATCTATAGAACCGTGTAATTTACTTATTACTATTTCGCCCTTTTCCGCTTCGCTATCAATTGTTGAAGAAGTTAATCCAACCTCTTTTAAGCGATTTGGAAATAGCCGGTATGGTTTTCCTAGATAATCTAAAGTATCTTCGATTAAAGTATCGTAGTTAAAAGTCAATATCACATCGGAAGGTGATAACTGTTGGCAAAAACGAATGCACTCGTCTGTGGGATTGGTAGGAGTGCGTAAATAGATTACCTCCATAATGCCATTCCTTATGAGCAATTGAGACTCATTCCCCTCATCGCTCCAAGTATCACTACCCTTTAACCCTAAATAATGTTCCAGATCTAGGTAAGACATGAATTTTTCATAATCTACTGGATCATCAATTGAGACACCATCACACCTGTATCTATAAGTACGATATCGCTCAAGATCACCTTCTAGTTTGTTGTCTTTACTATTTTTCTCGCTAACTCTATCTCGAACTAGTTCAAATAGTTCGGCGCCTAAAGGCATTCCTGCATGAACAGAAAAACCAGCGCCTAGGATAAATATTCTAAATTTTCCGAGATCACTCATATATTCATCCAACTTATATTAGTGGGCAATAAGAACCCGATATGATCGGGGTGAATTTCCATGATTCCTTACTTTAATCATATATGTAATGCATTACTCATCTAAATATTGAGCCACGTAAAGAGGGATTATTTCCTTTTTTCATGATTTCAATAATAAAGCGCAAATGTCTGCTGTGTCTATGGAGTTTCTGTTCATAACAACTCACTACAACGGCGCTTATGGTACCGAGCAAGTCTCGACCAGGCCAAACATATCCCCAATACTAAATTAATTTCCAAAATCTGAATCTAATTTCCCATTGCTCTGGTTCATTCTCCCAGCCACGATATCCCCGCACCAGCTTTCATCTTTTTATTTTACGCGCCTGTAAATTATCACGGTGCTGGCTCTACTCTATCTGTACAAAGACGAATGAGATATGCGCGATGGGTTTATCACAATCTGGCTAATAACAACCATCATCTTATTGATGGGTTGTGCGTCTACACCCGAACCAGACAGTGAGCAGAACGAAGCATCAGATGTCGCGCAAGTTAATCACTGCAACAAACAGATCGGTACTGACGATGATGACTATCCGTGGTCAATTCCGGGGCACCACATCACGTTAACAAAACAGTCCGCCTCTTTCGGGATTACTCAAACCCGAGGTGAACCGAATCAATTCATTATCTGCTCAGACTGTCCATGCCCTACCCCTAAGAATGCAACAGGACGCAAGCAACTCAAAAATAAGACAGTCTCAAAAAGCAATCCTAAGAAAGTAGTCGTTCTCTTTGACCATGCTTCCTATCTTTTGAATGAACGCCAGAAACAAATCCTCACACGTCTGTATCAATCACTGCCCAAGAATTATCAGCTCATGATTACCGGTTATACCGATGACACTTCTCCCGGCGGAACCATCACCAATGAGACATTGGCGCGACTCAGAGCTGAATCAGTACTCGACTTTCTGGTAACGCTTGGGATCAAAAAGAGTCACACCACTATTAAGGCATCGCCACTCTGCTGTTATGTCGCACCTAATTCAACTGATTCCGGCCGGGCCTTAAACCGCCGAACCGAGATCATCATCACTTCCTCATCAACCAACAGGTAAATAATTATGAACACACGCGTCTTGTCCAGTAATTCTAATAACACCCTGACCACCGCCATGTTGCTGTTACCCGGTATCGCGATTGCCGCGACTGCGATTGGCAATATCGGCCCTGCTTATGGGTTTATCTACGGCATCACCATGGCACTGATCGGTCAGCAGCTTGCCGTCAGTGGCCGCCTCTCTACCAGAAACCTGACCCACTTCTTTGGCATCACGCTGTTGATTCCGGGTATAGCGCTGGCAGCTACAACTGGCGGTGAATTTCAGGCGTTCTACGATTTCATCTACGATGCCGCGACAGGCTATCTCGGTCGTGGCCTGGCGATTACGGGCGGAGTCTTTGGTCTGGCCTACGGAATCGGCAGAGGTTCAGCATTACCGGCAGTGCTTGGCATTATACTGGCGATCTTCGGCATGCTTGGCCCTACCATCGTCAACGCCCTCTTCAGCTCCGCAACGATCTAAACTGGCACTTAGCGATGGAGATGGAGCGCTACATGATCCCTCGTCATCTGGATGATCCGCCTATGATCTTTATGTGGGATGCGGATGAAGCTGGCACCTTTATTTTTTTGATGCTGTTCGGTGCCTTGTTTCAGCAGTTTATCCTGGGAATTATTCTGGGGTTTTTCATGTCCCGCGCCCTGGCCCGTATCAAGCAGGCGGGTGGACGGGGTCTGATATTGCGTTTTCTCTACTGGTACACGCGCTCCGATCTGTGGGTCAAGTGCCGTGCCCCCAGTTACGTGCGGGAATACACAGGATGAAGCTTAAACGCTTTCGCTCCACACTCACCACCGCACAATGGGGCAACCGAATGTGGCTGGCGGTTGCAGTGCTGATGGTGATTTCAAATGTACTACTGGTCACACATGTCGTTACCAACGATGCGCGGGAGAAGACCGTCTTTGTTCCGCCAGATATGGAACAGCCGTTTTCGATCCAGGGCGATGACGCCAGCCCCGAATACCTGACGCAGGTCGGCGAGTGGTTCACCTCCCTTGTTCTATCGTACACACCGAAGAACGTGGATTACCGTATCAATGTCTTTCTCCGTTACGCCGCGCCGGAGAGCTACAGCGTTTTACAGACGCATCTTCAGGACGAAGCGGTACGTATCAAACGTAACGAAATGTCGAGCATGTTCTTTCCGGTGGATGCCAAAGTCAGAGGAAATTTTGTCGCCATCACCGGCCAGCAGGTACTGCGTGTCGGCAATGAGATCGTCTCCGACAAACGTCTCACCTACCGCATGGAGTTCCGCCTGCAGGATGGCTTTCTCCACATCATCGAATTCAAAGAGGTCAATCGTGAAAAACCGTTTGCTACTGATAACGATACTACTGCTTCCCGCTAGCGCCTTTGCACTTCAGGTGGTGGATGTAATGGATGGCAAGACCGTCCCGATTACCGTCTCACTAAAAGAGTTGAACCGACTCACTATGGCGGACGGCTCACGCATCGACCATATCTGGGGGCAGCAGGATCGCATGACGCTGGAGGCCGACACCGATAGCGGGCAGCTCTTTGTTCGCGCCATCGGTGCAAAACCTTTCTCCCTGTTTGTGAAGGCAGGTAACGGTGAGACCTATACCCTGCTGGCCGCACCTAAAGATGTACCCGCCGAGACCGTGTTTCTCCGCCCACCCTATCGCAGTGCCGAGCGAGGCTCAGGTGAACGGGCACTGCCCTATATCAAACGGGTCGAACGGCTGGCCAAAGCGATGGGCAGGCACGCCCTACCGGATGACTACACGCCAGTCAAATCCTCCCGCGTGATACCACTATGGGACGAAGTGCACTTCAAACAAGAGATGCTCTATAGCGGAGATACCCTGACGGGTGAGATCTATCGACTGACTAATCTGACTCAAAAAGAGATGCGTCTCGAAGAGCGAGAATTCAGCTCGTTATCGGGGAATCCCATCGCAGCTGTAGCCATCGACAGACACTTGCTCAAACCGCATGAATCGACCGAGGTGTTTATTATTCGCAAAGCGGTGCGGTTACCATGATAGAGACCAGCACACCATCGACCGCCAGCAGCAGCCAGGCACGCAGGAAACAGACCCTCGTCACCGTCACGATTGCGGTGCTGGTTTTCGGTGGCATTCTGCTTGGACTCTATCTGACCGACCCGGAACGCCAGCTTCCGGCACAGAGCGACCAGGTCTCCACCGATGATGAAGTCACCGAACGCTTCAGCCTGCCGGGGCAGCAAGTTGATCCTCGTGAGGTGTGGATCTCCCGAGGTGAAGCTGACATCAGCAGCCTCAAGCAATCGAACTCTGAATTTGGACGCACCATCGAAGAGCTGCGTGAAGAGATCGCGGTGCTGCGCCAGGATCAGGCACGAGCCAGCCGTAATAGCGCCACTCCTTCCATGCGATTCCCCAGAGAGGATGAAAGCAGACCTGCCACCTTTCCCGCGTTACCCCTGCCACCACCACCTGGACAACAGGGCGTAAAACCGAACGAGATGATGGATAGAGCACTCTCCGATGCAGCCGGGCGTACTGCCACGAACCTGGGTGTTCAACCCAAAACAGAAACCCTGCCTCCATCTATTTTATCGGTAAGCCTAACGAACGAAACGACTATCAACAGCACAGGCAAAGACGCCCAAAAGAAAGAGCGCTGCAACATCAGCAACTGCATTCCCCCCGGTGCCTTTGCCACCGCCGCACTCCTCTCCGGCCTGGATGCCCCCACCGGTGGCCGGGCAGATACCAACCCGCATCCGGTATTGCTGGAACTGCTCGATACTGCCTCCCTCCCCAACCGTTATCGCAGTCGTGTTAAAGAGTGCCGTATTGTCGCAGCAGGCTTTGGTCGTATCTCCGATGAAAGAGCTTACCTGCGTCTGGAGCGACTCTCCTGTGTACTTCGAGGTGGTGAGATTCTAGATGTCCCAATCAAAGGCTATGTAAGTGGTGAAGACGGCAAAAACGGAATGCGCGGCCACCTCATTTCCAAACAAGGTGCGTTGCTTGCCAGAGCCTTACTGGCAGGCACAGCAGGCGGCATCGGCGAAGCGCTGTCCCAATCCTATAGTAATGTACTGACATCACCCACTGGTGCAGTCACCACCATCGATCCCAATAAAACCCTGGAGTTCGGTGTTGCGTCCGGTTTCGGTACTGCCCTGGAAAAGATCTCTGACTGGTATCTTAAACGTGCTGACGAGACCTACCCGATCATCGAGATCGATGCTGGACGGGTGGTTGAGATTGTATTGACGGAAGGTGTTGAGTTAGAGGTTAATCTTGAGGATAAGCACTCTTGAGTTGTTAAGCTGTGCTTCATAAGCTCATATTGGCTGCGAGTATAATTCTTTATTATGCCAGGAAGCGCCCTCACCCAGCACTGGCCAACGACTGGTTCAGACATAGCGGTCTTTCAGCTATAGTATGTGGCAGGCGGTTACTGACTCGTTGCAGGCATTCAGTCTAGTCACTACGGACGGCAGCTGAGTCGCGAAAGCCGCCATTTCTTAATTATTAGTGTTAGATTAAATTTATCCAAAGCAGTCAATCAATGAATTGTATACTGTTATTACTTGTCCCGATTTGCTCAAATTGATATCAGGACAAGGTTGTATTAATTATCTATGAAAACAATAAAATACAATTTATTATTAGAATTTAATTATATTGGATATACGGACCGGACGGGGCCGTATATCAACTGTTAAGTGAAAAAACACATGGATGAAAATAATTTTAAATATGATGTAGCATTTTCATTTCTAGCAAAAGACGAAATGCTAGCCACTGAATTAAATGACCTTCTTCAAGATCGGTTGAGCACCTTTTTGTATTCAAAAAAACAAGAAGAGTTGGCTGGTACGGATGGAGAAAAAACATTTAATTCAGTATTTGGTGAACAAGCTAGGTTGGTTGTTGTTTTATATAGGGAGGGCTGGGGTGAAACACCGTGGACCCGAATAGAGCAAACCGCTATCAAAAACCGTGCCTTTGATGAAGGATACGAATTTGTTATTTTTATTCCTTTAGATCAACCTGCATCAGTACCTAAGTGGCTTCCTAAAACTCAACTATGGGTTGGGTTAAATCGCTGGGGTAACACTGGTGCTGCAAGTGTTATTGAAGCCCGTGTTCAAGAATTAGGAGGTTTTCCACATGAAGAAACGGTTGAAGATCGTGCCAAAAGATTAGAAAGAGCACTTAACTTCAAAAAAGAAAAAGAGCAGTTTATTCGTTCACATGAGGGGGTAAACCGTTCTAATATTGAATTTTCTGCATTAGGCGATGAATTAGAACGTTTACTAGAAGTTGTTAAAGAATCTGCAAGTACAATTGATTACTCTATCAAGCGAACTAATAAACAATGTGCAATATTAGGTGCTCACGCAGGTTTAAGTATAAGCTGGCAATATCATTATGCAAATAGCCTTGAAAAGGCAAAACTTGAAGTAGCGCTATGGGAAGGGCATCCCCCATTCCCAGGTGTAACACACTGGGATGAGCCTAGAAAAAGAAGCAGCCTAGCTTTTCAATTTGGTCTATTGCAACCTGAAACCCCGGGATGGACAATTTCCTACCCTGAAGAACGTGAATTTGATACGAAAGCATTAGCCGAATATATTTTAAGATTCTATATGGACGATGCTGCGCCTAATCAGCAACCACCCGCAAAGCGGGGGGTATGATGAAAGCCCCCAAAGGGGGCTATTGTCAAAGGCCTTCTAATCTCATTTGCTCCTGACGTTTATCCTCCCGTTCCTGATTCTTAATATACGCTCGGATCACCTGCTCATCTAACCCAACCGTACTCACGCAATATCCTCGCGACCAAAAATGACGGCCGCTGAAATTCCGCTTCACCTGCAAATAATCCCTGAATATCCGAATCGCTGATTTCCCCTTCAAATACCCTACGGTATTCGCCACACTAAACTTCGGTGGGATCATCAACAACAGGTGGATATGATCCTTCATCGCATAACCTTCCACCAGTTCAACTCCTTGCTGTCGACACAACTCTCTCAGTATCCCTCCGATATCTCGCCTCAATGTCCCGTATATCGATTGCCTACGATACTTCGGAACAAATACCACATGATATTTGCAATAATGCTTTACGTGAGTCTGGCTTTGCCACTCTCGCATAATGACCTCCTTTTTGAACTTGCTGGTTCTTAGAAGGAGGTCATTTTCCTATACGCATGCCGTGACGGCAGAGCCTGTTCGAGTCTCACCGCCAGAGGCGGTGGTTTACCATGATTTAATTAATAAAATCATCAATCATCACTTAATCGGATAGCCGGGGGTTTTTCTCCCCCAGCCTCCACAACACCCTGCATGCGGCTCCGCACGGGGCGTTTCCCAAAGATGTTTTAAAGCAAGTAAGCTAATAACTACTGCTTGCTCCAATGATGGCTTCTGATTTTGCGCCAACGCTCCTTAACCCGGTCGGGCATAGAGCAATTGAGCTGCACAGGCTCCTCACTGACCTTCAGGTTCAGGCCTTCACCATGTCCCAATCATTACGATGGGCATTGGGCTACTATGCCGTCTGCTGACTTCTGTTTAATCACGACAAGAGTTACCCCATGTCGCGCTGCCATTTTCACCTTAGTGTCCGGTGGTTACTCCACCCTTTTCAGGATGGCCCTCAGTCCGACTCACGTACTAATAATGGTCGCCATGCTAAACAGATCTCCCCAGATAAGAGCATGAACTGTCCCTGCGCAACTGCATCATTTACGGTGGCTGTTAGATCACGTGGCTTCGATGTCTTGTGTCTTGTGTCTTGTGTCTTGTGTCTTGTGTCTTGTGTCTTGTGCCTTCTCGCCTTCAGCCTACGCCTCATATGATGTTCTTGTTCATCAGCTCGCAGTTTTGCGTTCAGGCTTCCTTCAGACCGTTCCTCGCGGATTCCTTGCCATTCGCTAGTAGTTAGCATCTAATACCAATATATATTGGTATGGATGGTGATCTTCCTACAGAGGACTTTCACCTCATTAGTTCATGCCCATGCTGGGCGTACACAAAACCTTCAATGTGATATTTTTAAGCGTTGTTCAACGCTTAAAAGTGCACCTTAAGGCGGCGTTAGATGATAAGGAATAATGACATGGCTGTTAAAGCTGGCTTCATTTATGTTCTTACACACCCATCTGATCTAAATTTAATCAAAGTGGGTATGACTACACGAAGCCCTCAAGTCCGATTGAAAGAGCATAACACTCAATTTGATAAGGCAGCTGGAAAAGTAGTTGAAGCTACTGGCCAAGAATGGATGACAAAAGAGTTCTTTGCAGTAGAAGATACTTACAATACTGAAAGCGCTTTTTTCCAGAGATCACCACTAACTGAACTTCCTTATGCTTTGAGCAATGAATTATTAAAGCTAGATGAAAAACACATCACTTGGGACTGGGTCAATGAAGGGTTAGAAGCTGCTAAATCAGCTGGTATCCGTAGAGACACTTCACAAGCACCTAACCCAAAACCAAAACCAAAAAAGGGCGCGCAGTGGATTGAAGCTCAGCTAGAAGACTCTGGTCTAAAACCTGTTAAGGGTTGTGGTAACGGAATAACAAAAGTTGCTTTTGAGTGCCCTAAGGGGCATATGTTCAAAATTAGTGGGCGTAGTTTAGTTAGGTTCCCTTTTTGTCCCGTTTGTGAACCTGAACAATTTGATGCTTACACACTTAGGAGAGTTGAATTTTGCAATTCATAGAGAATCAGGAAAAATCGATCATACAAGGCGCTCAACAACGGGCGCACAAACAGCGTGCGCCCGTTAGCTTAACCGTTGAATGTCCGCTTACCAGTCACAGACTTTAGATCATTGTCAGTTGGTGACCGGTATGTCGCGGTAGCAGCCATTTTCTTAGTTTGGGCACACCTCCTAAGGTTATCTCCAGTGGAAATAAATAAAAGGGTATGTGGGTAGGTTGTATACTGCGGTAATGGGTCTCGATATGCTTAAACTGTTGTCGGGATAAGGTTAAGTTAATTGATTAATAAAACAATGAATTAAAAATTTTCATTAGAAAATATTGTATTTACTAATACGGATAGGACGGTATCGTATAGTATCTGTTAAGATTAATAGCAATATATACATATAGTAAAGTGTTGGATAATGTCAGATGACTATCTGGGAACATGCACATCATGTTAGATCATTAGGGTGGTTACGCAATGTAGCTTACGAAAGAAATTGCGTATTCTGCGGTGAGCCTCTTATTAAGAGAATTAGTGAGAAGAGCTGGGATAAAAGTATGCTTGGGCCCGGTTCAATCAAAAAAGATGTCTACGTTTGTCATGTATGCGGGTGGTGGAGAGTACTTCGGCAAAGTTATTATCCCTGCACGAGTGATGATCCTAATGACTCCGACGTTTCCGTCAATAAAGCTGCCGCCGGAGCGTTAAAAGAGTTTCCCCTGCTCGACCTTGACATACCAGTTATTGAGCTAAGAGCTTATTTATCAGGCCTTCCAGAAAAAAGATTCATGGTTACCCCTAAATTAATTGAAGAAACTGTTGTAAGTGTGTTTCGGAGCAGCGGTTATAACGTGGAGGAGACACAATATTCGAAAGACGGTGGAATAGACGCAATAATATATGGCGACGATCAAAAGCCAGTACCCATACAAGTAAAAGCACCAAGAAGTGAAAAAAAGGTTCAGGTAAATACTATTCGTGAATTTCTAGGAGCAATGCTATTAGATAGTCGGAAGAAAGGCATAGATTACACAAAAGGTGTTTTTGTCACGATGGGAGGCTATACACTCGGAGCTAAAAATGCTGCTGAGTTGTGTGGGGTTGAGCTTGAATTATTTGATGCTAAGAGATTCTTTGATATTCTTCGGGTTGCGCAGCGAAACGACTATGAAGACAGCGATCTGGAATCATTAACCAAAGACGATAAGTTAACTCAGATTTGGACAAGTTTTTAGCAGGTGTCACCTCATCCAACCAGCCATTACTGCAATACATACGATTAACAGATGTTCATGACTGGTATCGGCGAATACGAACCGCAGATTGTCGTGTGACTTTTCAAGTGCTAAATGAGCAATTGCTGTTGAATCTTTCCCGCCTGAAATTGAAATGATATTGGTTGCTGCCATGAGATCCCCCTTTAGTTGTTGAGCGTCAGCGCCTGTTGAGGCTCCCGCCTCGATGGCGAAGCGCGGAGGTAGAAAGCATCAACTGTATTATTTAATTCTCCCGGCTTCATTGAATCATCAATAATTACCTGTGAAGGAAACAAAGATTGGAATGATTATTTGCTCTTACACCATTATGATGAAGCAGAAAAATTAGACTTACTTGAATGACCACTATTGGTTGAGAACAGAAGTCTCCGGGGCGTTTGTTAAGAGCAATTTTTGGCCACTGTTCAGATTTTTATGAACGGCAGCTATTGGCACACACCCGCCGCCAACCCTAAAAACCCGAAAGTCCGCTTTTGACTTTTACCTATGCAAGATACCCAAATTTGAATATCCTGATATTTAGAACCGAACAAACGATCCCTGACTAAGTACACTGGTCTTTTAACCCTCCTTCAACGTATCAGTCACAGTGACCTATTAATTTTCAAATTCCATATCTAATTTCCCATTGTCTGTAACCCCTTAGCTCTTCAGCATCTCAAGTTAAATCGCAGTCCTGAAGTGAGAAGGGGTTCCAATGAAGAGTTCTATATTTGTGCTATTACGCATTTGGCTATGCGCCCTGCTCTGCTCGGCTAATTTAGCAATCGCTGATACTGGCAATACGATTAACCAGTCCGCCATTGAAGAGACCATACGCAAGGCACTCCCCAACACCCAGATCACCTCGATTCAGCCTGCACCCATTGAGGGCCTGGTAGAAATTATGGCTGGCAGGAACATTCTCTATTCAGACCCTACTGGCCAGTATCTGGTTGTTGGCAGCATCTACGACATGCACACCGCCACTGACCTGACCGCCGAACGCAAAATAGAGGCTTCCGCTATCGACTGGGAGCGCCTGCCGCTGGAAACTGCCGTAAAGTACCGTGGCAGCGGCCCGCAAAAGCTGGCGGTCTTTTTCGACCCCGACTGCCCCTGGTGCAGGAAACTCCATGACCAGCTCACATCACTCAAAGATGTAGATATCTACGCCATCATGTACCCGGTCGAGGGGCTGCACCCTAATGCCAAACACAAAGCCGCCACCATCTTATGCTCAACCGATCCTTTGGAAGCACTCGGCATGGTCATGGAGGGAAAAGCGCTGCCTGAGAACACCGATCAAGCCTGTCTGAACAAAGCAGCTACTTCCATTTCACAAGTCGAAGCCTTTGCCCGTGACCACAACATCCATGGCACACCCACCCTGGTGGCACCAGACGGTCGCGTCCGTCCCGGCTTTATTCAGGCAGAACAACTCAAGG
>Ga0316207_10000530_pt1 | contig 59403 bp, 53 predicted proteins | sample 6weekpyrite_MG_FD_204943 | JGI IMG/M metagenome (GOLD analysis project Ga0316207, IMG submission 204943) | Microbial mat bacterial communities from mineral coupon in-situ incubated in ocean water Damariscotta River, Maine, United States -... | ecosystem: Environmental > Aquatic > Marine >...
TCTTGTCCTGCGATAGCTGCAGCTCGTTCAGCGGCTATGGCTGCATCTTTTTCCACGGCTTTTTGATAAATATCAATAATTCCTGACGGTGATTCTGCAAAAGCAAGTGATGAGCTAAGTAGCAGGGCAGAATACAAAAGGTACTGAATTTTCATAAAGTTTTCCTGTGGTTATAATGTAAACATTGAATTACTGTATCTAGGTAATACGCGCAATTTAATTCTGCGCTTGTTGATAAAATTGCTTTGCAAAACAATATTAGCAGTTTATCATATTTAATTGCACAATATGACAAACTAATGATTAAAAAGTGCCCGCATTTGACTTATTTAATGCTATTGATCAAATCTTGAAATACAATATTAACCTAGGAGTATGAATGGAAGAATTATTAGCTAATCCGGCTATCCAAGGTGGTGTCGCGCCTTTTATTGTCGCACTTATCATTGCGTTAATTTTTATTCGCGTAAATCTAATTGCTGGATTAGTTGTGGTAGCAGGTTTTTCCACGGTAATACTATTGACCACGGGTTTTTCATTTTCACCTTTGAGTTCAACGCGTAAAATTACCTTATTAGTATTATTGATTCCTATATTTGCAATAATATTGCAGCTCAGTGGTAAGTATTCGGAATCAATTATCAAATTTTGCTACAGCTTAGCTGCACTGGCAGTTGTCTGGTTAATGTGGCCTGTATTAAATAGGAATCCTTTCGAAGAAATAATCCCCGTATTGAGTTATATGATTTATGCAAGTTGGATGGTTGCTATGTTTATGCGTATGTCTGAGCTGCCCGCATATACTGCGGGTACGGCAGCGACAGCGACTGGAATTGCAATTGGTGGTAGTGCAGTTATCGGTGCGTCGGGATTGTATGGGCAATTAGGTATGTCATTGGGTGCGGCAAGTGGCGCATTTCTTTTGTTGCAACTGATATCTCGAAGAACAGCAGATGCAGGTTTAACATTTACGATGAGCAGTGGTCTTGTTGCCGCGTTACTGCTTCCAGCCGCTATTGTGTATTCCAAGGTTCCTTGGATTGTTATGCCTTTGGTAGCATTGATTCCATTAATGGCAATGTATTCTTTTAGTGATGAAGAGTGTATTTGGAAAAATACAATATCGTTGCTTGCAATAATGGCATTACCAATTGGTGTGGCATTGTATATTACTTGGCAGACTGCCGGAGCCTTATTGCTTTAAGAGTTCTAGTGCTCAATGATCTCTACTGGCGTATAAACAGGTATCATCTCAAATAACTCAATAACATCTGCATTGCGCATTTTTATACAACCATGAGAAGAGGGGATTCCCATTTCGTCTTCTTCTGGGCAGCCATGTATGTAAACATAGCGACGCATGGTGTCCACGTTTCCAAGACGATTAAAACCGGGTTGTTTGCCACTGAGCCAAAGTATACGCGTTAGAATCCAATCTCTATTCGGATGAGCTTTTCTAAGATTGGTTGAATAAAGTTCTCCTGTAGGTCGACGACCAATAAATACGGTGTTTTCTGCTTCTCCCGTGCCTATTTTTGCTCTAATGATGTGCTTACCGCGTGGTGTACATTCACTACCAAACAGTTCTCCTGGGCCATTTTTAGCGGTAGCAATACGATATTCTTTGACGAGTTGATCAGATGCATTTTCAAGAATCTGTAAACTTTGGTTTTTAATGTTAACGTTAATATAATAGGGCATAGGTTAAAATTCCGCGTTAATTAAACCATCGTAATGCCCTTGCGATGAGACATGATAGTTTTTGACTTTATGATTTTTTACGACCACATGGTCTTCGTACCACAAAGGGACATAGGGTAATTCCTGCAATAAATGTGCTTGCAACAACGCATAATATTTGGCTTGTTCACTGAAGTTCGTTTGAGATTCAGCTTGTTCAATTAACTGATCCGTTTTTTTATCGATATAACGCCCTCTATTTGCTCCTTTAGGTGGAATGGAATCACTGTGAGAGGTATAACGAAAGATATCTGGGGTGTTAATGCCAACCCAGGACAAGCTATAAAGTTGGAATCTTCCAGCTTTAATATCACCAAAAAATGTCCCCCAGTCATAACTGCGGATATCTAATTGAATCCCTACCTTTGCTAATTGATGTTGGTAAATCGTTGCTAGTCTTAATCGAAACGGATCGCTAGAGGTTTTAAAAGTCAATAGTAGTGGATTTTCAACGGAGTATCCTGAATTTAATAATAATTGCTGTGCTTGTTTTGGATTGTAGTCATAGGCTTTTAACGATGGATTACCGGCCCAATGATCACCAGATAAAATTGACTGAGCTTTTCGTGCAGAATGTTTGAACATAAAGTCAATAATTTCTTGTCGGTTTATACTGAGTGCAATCGCTTGTCGAATATCTTTTTGCCTTATTTCTTCGTTCATCATATTGAGTCCGATATACGAGAAATTAGTTCCCGGAATTTTGTCAATTATTACATCATCTTTATTAGACAAATATTCGATCAATTCAGGTTGGATGTCATTTTGTATTATGTCGAGCTCTCCGCGTATTAATTTAAGTATGCGAACCGTTGGATCAGGTACGTAGATAAATTCAATTTGTTTATGGTCTTTTCGACGTAACAAAGTAATTTTCCCGTCATCTGTTTTGTTCAAAAACTTAAATGGGCCACTGCCTACTGGCTTTTGATTAAAGGCATGTTGAGTGTTTAACAGCGATTTAGGCACGATGCCTACTGCCAAATAAGCAGGAAATAATGGATCTATTCGATTGAGGAAAAAGTCTGTTGTCTGTTTGTCCGGTGTGGTGATGTTATCAATTAGTGAAAGACTATTGCGGTGAGGAGAAACATTGTTCGGATCCAGAATAAAATCATACGTTGCTTTAATATCTGCACTAGTAAGGCGGGTATTATTATGAAATGGTTTTACTTGATCATTAAGAATAAATCGATAATGTGTGTCTGAGATTTTTTGCCAATTAGCGATACCAGGAATGACTTGGCTTGATTTGTCAAAATGCACCAAGCGTTGATAGAGGAGGCGATCGATACGCGTTGAAGTTGCATCGGTAGCAAATAATGGATCTAAGTTAGAGGGTTGGCTTGCTAAACCAAAATGCAATGCGGTATTGGGATTACTATTACAGCTAGCAAGTAAAAAAATTATAAGAAGAATAAAACACCAGCTTCGCATGCGTATTTTCATCGATGCTGTTTACCAGTCTTTATAAGGGTGTTTCACCAACGAGACATTATAATAACGTTTATCATCAGAGACGTCTTTGTCAGCCCAGTCAGGTAATTCAAACTGTTCTTCAATATCATTCAATTCTATTTCTGCGACGATTAGACCTTTGTTTTCACCGCTAAACTCATCAATTTCCCAAACTTTACCGGCATATGTAACGAAATGTCGAACTTTATCAATCACAGGTTTTTCACACAAATCAGTTAACATTGTTTCGGCATCTTCTAAGGGGAGTGGGTATTCATATTCTTGGCGAAATATTCCAAGGGTAGCGCTTTTAATATTAATATTCGCTTGTTCACCAGCAATGCGAACTCTCACTGACGTTCGTTCATTTCCTGCCAGGTAGCCTTGCACATAACGCTGACTCTTATCGATTTGTTGACGCCAGCTGTCATTTTTAATGGTGAATTTACGTTCTATTTCAATGGCCAACTTCAAATATCCTATTAAAAGTAATTTATTGAGTTTATTGTAACATAAGGTTATAGAGTCCTTTTGTTATCGAAACAACGGTATAATTTGAATTATGGATGAAAATGTAAGATTAGATAAATGGTTATGGGCTGCGCGTTTTTATAAAACACGATCACTTGCTACCGAGGCTATAAATGGAGGAAAAATCCATTTCAATAAGTCACGTGTAAAACCGAGTAAAAAAGTGGCTATAGGTACTGAAATTAAAATTACGCAAGGTTTTGTTGAACGGACTATTATTATATTGGCGATTAGTGGAAAACGAGGTTCCGCAACTATTGCGCAGTCTTTATATAAAGAAACTGAAGAAAGTATCAAACATCGAATAGAACAAAAAGAATTGATGAAAAATTCATCAGCTAGTATAAGAACAGAGGGCAAACCCAATAAAAAAGATAGGCGTTTAATTCATCGCTTTAAATCCAATATTTAATTATTTATCTACTAAAGACTGGTTATGTTTCGCCCGATATAGGTAGGTAGGCAGTAAATTTTCATATTACATTAAATTAACATCGTATCGAGGGAAACTCATGCTCTTGAATAGCTTGCAATGGAAGGTATTAAAACCTTTTGTTAATGAAACCGTACACGCATTGGAGAAATCTTTGGGTTTAAAGGCTGAAGCTGATAATGGCTTTCAGGAGAAAATCGAAGATTTTAAATTCAAGGGATTTGCGGTTGTTGCTAACACGTCTGGTAATGTTACTGGAAGAATATTGATGCATCATTATACCGAAACGGCAGTCACTATCGGTAATAAGTTACTTCAACAACAAAATCCTAATTTATCTCATGAACATGGCATGGATGATTCGATCAGTAATGCTTTGGCAGATTTTACTCAAATGATTATACAACCTGCGGTAGAAAACTTGCAAAATAGTGAGATGAAAATTGATATTGCTCATCCTTATTTTATTTCGGACACCGAAAAATTGGATAGTTTACTGGGAGATGTGACTGAAATTATTACTGTGCCCGTCAGAGTAGATAATATTGGGCGTTTTTACCTTAATTATTTAATACATAATCAAACTTAAAACGTGACAAGGAATTAAAACAGTTACCCATCCATGGAAAAGCTCAACGCGCTAATTATTGATAATAACAAGGCGAGTCGTAAGAACTTACTCTCAGTTATTAAAGATGGAATAGGGATTAAGGATCCACGTATTTGTGAATCTTCAGCTCAAGCAGTAGCGCTGCTTAAACAAAATAAAGAAATTGATCTAATCTTCGTTGATTATGAAACGGTTACCGATGGATTTGAAACTTTTATTAATTCTTGTAAAAATTTACTAGCTGATCAAGATACTAAATATATTCTATTAGCAAGTAATGCGAGTAAAAGCTTTTTAGTAAAGGCGGCTAGCCTTGGTATTTCCACATTTATTCTTAAGCCGTTTATTTATAATACGGTTGTTAATAAAGTTAAAAAAGTCACTGCCTCAAAGCAACAGCGTACTGCTAAACGATTAACTTTACTCGAACCACTTTCAGCAGAACTTATTTATGAAAGTCAAGAAATTTCAGCAGCAATATTGGATATCAGTTCAGGTGGTTGTTTGATAGAAACGAAACCTTTAGGTGGTTACGGTTTAGATATTTACAGTAAATTAGCCATTAAAATACCGCATAGTGATGAATCAGTCATAGTTACATCACAATTGATCCGTATGGAGCGTGCTAACGATGAAAATATTTCGGCAGCATTTATTTTTGAAGGTATGGATCAAGATAATGCTATGCAATTTGCCAAGTTATGGGCATTTTTGTTAGGCAATAATTCGAAATAATTTAAGGCATACAGTAATTCAAAACATTTGCGTCTATTAAAGAAGCATTTTCTAGTAGATTCTTGGAATTTGCTTAGAAAGAGTTAGAAGCCGAGAGGAATACTGACATTCCCATGTATTCAACATCTTGGATGTTTGTACTATCGGTTACTTGTGCCTTGCCTCTGCCATAAGTTCCTGCGGCTCCGATAGATATAGCTGAAGAACGAGTGAAGTGGGTAAAGCTCAATGTACTTCCGATGATATCCAAATGCTCATTATGTATATTATCCGCATTTGGTACTAACTTCGGTGTGTTAGCTAAATTCGTATAAGCACCCATTCGTATGGCAAATTTACCCGTAATATAAAATTCCAGTCCACCAGCCACATTAACTAATGGCCTATCAGATAAATTAACAGCTTCATATATCCATGCATTGGCAGTTAACATTAATCGATTACTGTAAAAATAGGCACCACCCACATTAATTTGCCATGGAAAGCTAGGTTCAGTAGTAAAAGTTTGATTGAGTAGAAAAAATTCAGCGGGCTGAGTTTCTTCACATCTCGCTCGAACACCAGCATCATCAACACAAATATTTGATGCGGAGCTGTCTTGTTGCTTTATCGTTGAACTTAAAAGAAATACTTGTGATACGCTCAGTCCTAACGATAATTTAGAAAATGGTGTATATGACATTCCAAATATAGGTTTAACGCCGTATTCACTGCGAGATAAATATTGATTTGCAATAAAAAATGGTGCTTGTTCTATTGATGTTTCATTAGTTTCCCCGGCATTGTAAATGAATTCTTTACCATCATTGGGTAGTTGATAAATTTGGTTGAAAATACGTTCTTGAGTTCTAAAATAGGCATAAAGTGTTAATCCAATGGAAAAATTATCACCAATTGAAACTGCATAGGATGGACCTACATTATTCGTGACATCTTGATTGTTAAAATTTATAGTATATTTAGTACCATTTTGTAATATATTGTTAAAAGATTGACTTTGTTCTTCAAGCAAAGAATCTGTAATTGCATAAGAAAAACCTATTGTACCTGGCCCTAGTGGCTGTGTAATACCGAAAAAATTGGGTACAAGGGCAGACGAAGTACGAATCCAGTCCACGTTTTTTCCTGTAGAAGTTTTTAACGCAGCGACATATTTAGTACGACCAATATTATAGGCATTCATATTTGCAGTAATATTGCTGGACGCAGCGTAAACTATACCTGATGGATTGTAATATAATCCAGAAGGATCATCTGATATCGCAACATAAGAACCTGCTAAGCCAGCAGCGCGATTGCCAATTAAAATATTGTTATAATGATACTGATCAGCAAAAATAGAATGGGAACTGATTGTTAATAGTAAAAAAAATATTGTTATTAGATTTTTATTTTTTAACATGTTGCTCAAACCGAGATTTTGCTTTTGGAAATTTTAGGTTATCGAGGTTTTCCAGCTTAGATATTTGCTTAAGCGTGTCAATCCGTTTTGTTGTTGGAGGATGAGTTGCCTTATGTTTTGGTTTTTTTTCTTTTTTAGTCGATTTTTTAATTCTTTTTAAATAACGACTAAGTGCGCTAGGATCATAACCGGTGTTAGCAAGCAAAAGCAGGGCAACTCTATCAGAATCAAGTTCATCTTTTTGTTTGAACCCTTTATCTAGCAATTTGTTAACGGCATTATCTACCGCTTGTGAAAATAAAGCCTGTGCAGAACTTTTTGAACTTCCCAGTAATCGAGAAACGCCAGCAGTTGCACTTTTTTCGGTACCTTTAATTTTAAACTCTTTTACGATATGTTTTTCAGTAATATGCGCGACTTCGTGTGCCAGTACTGCTGCAAGTTCGGACTCGTCTTGCATGGCATCAATAGCCCCCTTTGTTATGAAAATATAACCGCCTGGTGCGGAGTAGGCGTTGATAAATTGGGCATCTAGGACCGAAAATCGAAATTCTATGTCATCTCGATTTGAGTTTAAGGCAAGAGATTTACCCACTAAGTTTACATAGTGATTAAGTTTTTCATCTTCGAAAACGGGGAATTGGCCTAAAATACGTGCACTAATGGTTTTGCCAAAGCGGATTTCCGCATCAACATCTTCTTCAGTGTCACTGGTGATATCAAGCTGATGTGCACGCATACGAAAACTGCCATCCTCGCTATAAGCGATGAATGGCAGCATGACACACAATGCAATGAGAAAAATTCGTTTGAAGGTTGTTTTGATCATGCGGTCCATCGCAATGTATATTACAAGGTTAAATTTTAGTCTTTGATGCCATCCATGAAAGCAAATACCTCAGTATCAGCAACTTCAATAGCTTCCATTTTTTCTAGTGATGCGAAGTCCATGACTTCTTTGCTGCTTGCTCTTGAGCGATCAATGTTTTGTAAACCACGAATTGCCGCTGTAGTTGAAACTGAGCTAGCTCTACGTCGAGAGTTGTTTTGCAACTTTTTATCTACGCTTGCCATTCTTCTTTTACGTTTCATAGGAGGATGGTAGGAAACAGACAAACGTGATAACCAACCTGTTTTATCATCGAGTTTAACTTTATACCAGTTGTTGTTTTTATCAACGCTGACCAATTTCTCGCCCTTTAAAACGTGTTTAACGGTCGTTGATCCAAATGCTGGACTGGAAAGAATTTTTGCTCTTGCACTCATCACATAGATGAATTCTTCTGCGCTGACCACCATTGGCGCAGACATGATAAGGGCTAATAATATGCTTAGTTTTTTCATTGTTGTTACTCCACCGAATTGTAATCTCTATGTGTAGTTTAACGTCCGGTTAATTATTATCTTTAGCTTTACTCGAACTGCTGGTTTGTTAAACTACGCCTGTATAAATAAGGGCTTACGCTGGAAATAAGAGCCTCTTTAAGAGTATTGCAATAAGTAAACCGGTGAATGATAGGAAAAATGTCATTTTGTTGTCATTGTGAATACACCATCCCAATCCGCTGATGGTGGATTGGATTTATAGTCTTCACAACGTGAAAGTATGTTAGTGTGTACTAATTCATCGGGTAATGTTTTAAGGATTGCGATAGCTGCATCCCATTCTTGGTTTAAATAGTGTTGGAAAGCTTGATCGCTTATTAATACTCGTTGTTTCGTTGCTTTGAGGGTTTCTTCGTCAACCGCATTGGGTAATACCAGAGGTTGTAAAACTTTGATGGGTAATTTTTTACCTTTTACTCGAACAACATCGGCAATTAAACAAGGTATATCGATTGTTAGTCTATCGAAAGTATCTTCGGTTATTAAAATTTGCACACCGTACTGTTTTGTTAACCCTTCAATTCGTGAAGCTAGATTCACATTATCACCAATAATAGTGTAATCCAATTTACTTTCCGAACCGATGTTACCTAAAATCGCATCGCCAGTATGTATACCAATACCAATGCCTATGGGATCTAGACCTTTCTCAGTAATCCAGGCATTGACTTCTTTTAATCGCTCTATCATATCTAAAGCAGATAAGGTTGCCTGGTCAGGGTGATTATTACTAATTACAGGCGCACCCCAAAATGCCATGATTGCGTCACCGATAAATTTATCAATGGTTCCTTCATGTTCGAAAATGGAATCTGTCATAGACGAAAAGTAATAGTTGAGCATTTCAACGACTTTATCAGCGCTAAGTTTTTCTGAAATATTGGTAAAGCTGCGGATATCTGAGAATAAAATGGTAATATTCTCCGTACTACCGACTTCTGCTTTTGCAAAGTCTTCCTGATTGTCAACCAATGTTGTTAATACTGCAGGAGATAAATATTGCCCCATCATGCGTTTAAATTTACGTTTCTCCCGGCCTTCCATAAGTACCATTGCGGTAATCGACAAAACCCAAGCGGCGGCAAGTGACATTAACGGCGCGACTATTTCAACAACAATATTGTTTTCGAATTGATAGTAAGAAAAATAAGCAAACGATACTCCGGCGAGTACAGGTATCGTGTGTTGAATATAACTTCTTTTTACAAACAATACACATAGAGCTGTTATTATCGCTAATGCTAAAATTGCAGTGTAGGTAAGTTTATTGTTTGCTGGTGTTAGAAAATCATTATTTATTATGTTACTGGTGAGTGACGCATGAATAAAAACACCGGGTAAATGTTCATCCATGGGTGTATTTTTTAAATCGTTAAGTCCAGCTGCGCTTCCGCCCACAAATATATACTTATTGCTCAATTCGGCTGGATCAACAATGAGGTTTTCAAGCTCACCACTTTGGATAGATTGTAGTGATGCGATTAATGCACTAAAAGAAAAAGTTGAGTACTTGCCATAAAAATTTACTAAGGTTTTTTCACTTGCATCAACCGGTATGGTTAGGTCATCAAAAAAAACGTTACTTCCTTTTCGGTATATTTCTTTATATTGTTTGTCGTCAAAGACCGCAGTAGTTGATAAAGATGGATAATGCATATCAGCATAGTTATGAAATAAGCGCGCCCGTCGATAAACACTATCGTTATCAGCACCGACTTCTACAACACCAATACCATTAGTGGCTTCAGCCAATTCAGGAAAGGGTAAATAAAAATTATTATTTAATGGGGATTGTAAATTACTAACAACCGTAGGCGATTGGTTTTCATTTATTACTCGTTTTTCCAATGCGAAACGTGAAACAAAATCTTCTGGTAATGGTTTATTGAGTTCAACATGTGTTGCATTTTCACTTACCAGCGAATTTTCTCCCAAATCATCAACTTCTAGCTTGTCATCCAAAAATCTCGTCGCGTGGTACGCAAAAGGATGTGTCGCAGAAGCTTCCACTAATTCGTAATCATCTGGATTGATTGTTTCTCCTTTTTCTTGATCAAATAAATGCTTTTCAGAAATCATGATATCGAACATCACGCCCTTCGGATCTGCAAACGATAAAAACTGGAGTAAATCCGCATAAACAAAGCGAGGCCACGGCCATCTACCGGCATAATTGTCCATGGCATCGAGAGAAGACTCATCAATAAGTATGACAGCTACTTCGTCGCTTATTTTTTTATCCGCGCGAATTTGACTCATTCGCCAGTCATACGTTATCCCTTCAAGTTGATCGAGAATTCTAGCTTGATATAAACTTGAAACGCCTAGGGTAACAAATAAGATAATGACAATCGGTCGAATTATTTGTTTAGTTTTGTTGTTGATCACAATATGACCTTCTGTCTGTGTAAATATTCATTTGATATTCCTTGGCTATCGAGAAAAGGGGCCATATTCTTTAATTACATTTAAGTCTCTGGTGTAAAAGTGATTTTAATGGTAAAAAGCCTGTTTGTTTCTAACACAATCTGGAATAAACAAACCTGAGCAAAATACTAAAGTTCAAGTTTGCTGATATCCATGCCGTTAGTTATCGAAGATAGGGATACTGTAGGAATAGGCCATGAAAGCCAAAATCATGTCTGCTGGTGTTGTCGTCGTTAAGCGGCAATCAGGACATTTTTATTATTTATTATTGCGAGCATTTAACCATTGGGATTTCCCCAAGGGCGTTGTTGAGGATGGTGAAGAAGTCATCGATGGTGCGCTCAGAGAGGTGAGAGAAGAGTCTACTATCGTTGACTTGGAGTTCACTTGGGGTATGCAATTTCGTGAAACAGGACCTTATGGTCCGGGAAAAGTCGCTCGTTATTATCTAGCGGAAACGCATCAAAAAACGGTTGATTTACCCATTAATCCAGAGATCGGTAGAGCGGAACATGAAGAGTATCGTTGGGTAACATATGACGATGCGTTAGCCTTAGTTTCCCCTAGAGTTAGAAGCGTATTAGATTGGTCCCAAGATATCTTAAAATATGTCGATGTAGATGATTAATTAACCAAATTCTTGATTATCCAATTCATTATCCCTTAGAAACTGAATATTAATTGTAGTTTGTCTAAAAAAATCTTTAATTCCCTCAAATTGCTGTCGATATCAATATAGCGTGTATTTAGTTGTTGTTGGGTACTCGCCATAAAAATCACAACGAGATTTTAAATGGAATGAGAGAAAATTTAGATGATAAACAGATATTAATTTTTCGGGTAGGCCCTGTGGTCTGCTGTGTCGACTCGTATCTTGTCGAATCAATTGTTCATCCTCAACCTTTGCACCGTTTTCCACACCAGGCAGACTTTATTTTGGGTGTCTTACAATACCAAAACAGTGCTGTTTCTGTTGTAAATTTATTTCATAAGTTTGAAGTAGCAGATCCTGAGCCAACGTTAGAAAGTCGATATATTATGGGACAAACGGCAAAAGGTACCGCTGGTTTTTGGGTCGATGAAGTGCTTGAAGTGACTGACCAGTACGAAATTCATAGTGCAAAACCGCCAGAATATTCAGAACAATGTGTTTTCGAGTCTACAGTTTTGTGGCGAGATAAACTCATCTTAAAAACAGACTTTACACAACTGTTTATGATGAGTGATGCAGGCCCGTTGCAAGAGTGGATAAAAAGTGATGCGGGTAATGCGATTGCAACTAACTATCCAAATAGTACGATTGAAGAATCGGATATTACTGCGTGGACTGAATCAATTAACGAAGCATCCAATGGAAAAATTCAAGCACTAGAATCGCGCGGTGTTGAGTTTAGTCAAATGGTAAGCTTTGATAAGGATGCATCAACAGAAACAACTATTGAAGACGAACGAAAATTTATTGATTTAGCTGAAGAAGCTATGACGGTTTCTCCATTAACAGACTTAAGTATTGTTTCTGCACACGAGGATATAGAGAAAATTATTCCTGAATCAAATTTTAAAGTGGACATCGAGATAGAAAAAGAAAATGTTGATTCAAACCTAGAAAGATCGGAAAGAAATATTAACCAGTTTAAACATTCATCGGAAGATTCTCAAGTTATGGAGGTATTAGCTTCTCAACATGGAGATTCAGAAAATGATCATACGAACGCAGAAATTCAAGAAAAAGTAAAGGTGGATTCGACTGGGATAACAGTAGAAGAACCCCAACCATTGGTTGAAATGAACAATCTAACATCGTCAGATTATTCTGAGGCAAGTAATAAACATAAAGAAGTAAATACTAAAAAGGTTTCAGATTTCATTGAAACATCAAAAACACCTACAATATCGGAACCTGATGAGTCGAATATTTTAGAAGAAATAGATATAAAGACGCGTAAATCGAATGATAATCATAAAAGCGCAAATCATGAATGTAAATCTCAAGAATTATCTGAATTCGAAATAAGTGAGAATTTAAACCTAGAAGCGCTTTATGAGCAGAGAGATATTCAGCAAGTCGAGGACAGTGACGCCTCGTCTGAGGGGAATAATGAATTTATAGTTGGTTCTGAACAAGATATTCCAGCTTCGTTAATTGAAAATGGCGACGATTTAGAAGGTGTTACAAATTTAGTGCAAGGTTCGACTAAAGCGTTAACCGGCGATTCCCAGGAAAAAAATGTTACTAATTTAATACTAGATCCAGATCAAAAAGAGGTTTCCAGTATTTGTTTATCTGATATTGATGAGTTATCGAATGTCCAAAAAACGACTAATGAAACTAAGTCAAGTATACAAAATACAACTGAAGATGAAGAAGTTGTTGAAGCTTTAGCGGAGCAGCATAATGATTCTCAAGATTACAAAAGAACAGGTTCAAAAAAATTAGTAGAAAAGCTATCTACCACAGATATGAGTGTAGAAGATCATCCTTCAATACCGCAAAATTCACAAGAATCATCAATTATTAATCATGAAAGTTTTTCAGCCAGCAAATGTAACGTATTGCAGGAACATGAAATTAACTTTACATTGTCTAATGAATCAGTCAAGGAAGTTAAAAATGATTCTAGTATCTTTGGGGAATCGGATTTTAAAACAAAAAACCGGTCTAAAAACAGCAAAAACCTGTTATCCGAAGAATCAACTCATATTTTAAATGAAAAATCGACCGGTTTTAGTGCAAGCATTGATGGAGATTCCGGATTTCAACGAGACTCTGACTTAACAATTGTAGATTCCAATAATGGAGTTTCAGAAGATGATACAACATTGTCTGATATGGTCGGGATTGTTGATTCAAAATTAGAAAACTCATTAGTTGAAGAGTTAAATATTCACAAAATTGAAAATAGTCTCTCGGAGCTGAGGATTGATACGTTTGATAATCCCGAACTGGAACAAAATTCTATTAAAAAGGCTGCTCAATCAACAACTATCCAAAAACCTGTCTTTGAATCATCTAAACCGCAAATTTCTGAAAAACCCACAATTGAGAACCTTGAACGTGTAGATAATTCTATTTCATCATCAGAATCTGATGAAGAGAGAAATACTGCAAAGGTATTGGCAGCGCAATATGGTGATATTGATCACGTAACAACAAAGTCAAATGAAATTGTAAGTCATCAAAATCAAATTAAACAATCACAGCCTGAAGTGTTCAAGCATGTTGATACGACAGGCGCTCAGTTACTAAAAAATAGTGAAAAGATTGTCAATAAATCAACTGGTGAATCTTTAGTGCATCATGACTTTGTCAAACAAAGCAAGGCCGATGAACTAACCCTTTCTTTTATCAATCAAGATTTAACAGATTCTGATAAAAACTTTGATATTGAGCCTTTAACTAATTTGTATACTGAATTTTTGCTGGAGCCAGATGAGGCAGATCCAACAGAACTATTGCTTACGAGACGTAGTTTGGATGTGGAGGATATATCGAAAAGGGACTCAAGTGATTTAAATGGAATAGATTCCCAAGTTGAGCAGCTATCTAATATCAGAGGCAGCTCGAATGCCATTGAATTAGAGACTAGTCATACAACAGATAAACAATCTAATTTGGAAGAGTCTACTACAAACTTAGTATCACCAACTCTAGGGAATTTTGATGAGACGGTCGTCGTTGATGATGAAGTACGAAAATTCAAGGAGGATGTAGAGACATTTTTTGAAGAGAATATAAGAGAAAAGGTAGAAACTTATCAACAGACTGACGCAATTAAGTCAAAAAAAGTTACTCAATTAGATAAACTCTCAGAAGTCAGTGATGATTTTTTGGATTCTATCGACGATAAGCTTGAAGAAGATAAAGAATTACAAGTTACTCAAGATAAAGCTGTTGGAAAAATTATAGAGCGAATTGAGCGTAATCGTGATGGGAAAGATAAGACATCCCCTGCACGTGTTGCAGCGAGTATCCTCATTTGCGCAATTTTGGTTTTTGCAATTCAACATTTCTGGCTGAACCCGACCGAAGAAGAAATACAAGTGGCGAGTCTTGAATTATTGAATGAGTTATCATTTAATACTCCAATTAAAACGCAAACGGAATCCGTTGACGATACCATACTTGAATTTAGTCAAGTTAGTGAGATGAAAGGTGAAGTTGTTTCTCCAGCAATCGTAAATCCACCAGAAAGATTTTCGGAGATTTCCTCCAATGCCATAGGAGGTGTGGATTCAAAGAACGCTGTCTCTAGTAAAAATTTAGAATCTGTTTTTAACTGGAAGAAACATATTATTATCAGTGGAGATACGCTGTGGGCTTTATCTGAACGTTATCTAAATGATCCTTTTCGATATCCAGATTTAGCAAGATGGAGTAATATAAAGAATCCAGATAAGATATATCCAGGTAATGAAGTCAGTTATAACACAAGTAATGAAGCGAAAAATTTATAACCGTTTGTATATTGTAGATTATTAATAAATGGAAAGTTTTATTAGAAAACCTATTAAGATATGATATTAGCCTAAATAGGTCCAATTGCTTACGTTTTTAGCGCACTATCAACTGGAAATCGGCTCGATTTCTCAATCAGCTTATTGTTAACACCTTAGATGTAAACACGATTTAATGTAAATACTTGTTATCAACTTTCTATAAATGAACGAAATATTTTGAAGCGAGATCGCTAGTAGAAAGTCAAGTACTAAGAAGCTAATTCTGAATTATATTTCAATTTAAAAAATATAATTTATTAAAGTAACCAGGCGCTTCAAGATGAAACTAATCAATTTAATGATAAAAATTGTCACTTAAGGTGGTAAAAGTGACAAATATTGTCAGCAAGAAGATAGCATTTAATTTTATTGCGTTATTCAATTAAACTGTATTAGAATCCAGGACTTAAATTAACAGGAAGTTAATCCCAGTGGTGGCGAGTAAGGAATTTGAAGTCTCGTAGAAGTAATTTGCCTAGGAAGGAATCCCGCCGTTTTATAACGTTTGGATTTGGCGTAATTTTATCTTTGTCTCTAATCGTAGGTCTTTTTAGTTACAGTCGGTTAACGTTTCTGAAAGCCGAAATTGATTCAATCGCCAATGAACATCACGTTAAAACATTATTGATTAATCATATGCATAAAATTGTTAGTGAGCGATCATTAACAGTTCACAATATTATGCATTCAGTTACTGAAGATCCTTTTCGGGCTGACGAAGAGTTTATGCATTACAATAAACTTGCTACAGCTTTTGTTCTAACTCGTGAGCATTATAGTGACTTTCCCCTTCGTCAGGAGGAAAGTCAATTATTTCAAGATACGCTTCAAATTATTCGGGAATCTCAACCTTTACAAGACCAATTAATTTCTAACGTCATGGATGGCCTATCTGGTAATAATACACAAGCTATGTTTGATAAAGACAGGAAAAACGAACAACAACTCTATAATAATTTTAATGCGTTATTAAGTAGTGAAAATGAATTGAGTCTACAAGCTCATACGAGCGCAAGTGACGCCTATAATGAAGCGTTACTTTTACTTATTATTTTTTCAATAGTTACTCTAGTGGTAAGTTTAATAGTCGCCCAATATGTCATACGGAGAGTTACAAGAACAGAAAAAGCGTTATTTGAAGAAAAAAAGCAAGCGGAGATTACTTTGCATGCAATGGGAGATGCGGTAGTTACAACAGATTTATCGGGTAAAATTTTATATTCAAATCCTATAGCGGAATTGATTATCGGTAAATCACATGAAGAAATTCGTGGTCAGGAATTTTGTTCCGTTGTTCATATCTTAGATAGAAATAAAACACCAGTTACATTCCAGTTGGAAGACAAATTAGCGGCTAGAAATATTAGCTTGGCTGATTCAACCATAATAAATTTACAGAATCAGGAGGAAATTCCAATTGAAGGAACAACCTCTTTGCTGCACGACGAAAATAGTCAAATAATTGGCCGTATTAATATATTTCGGGATCTATCTGAAAATCGAAATCTGACAGATTTAGTCGCCTGGCAAGCGACACACGATACATTAACAGGTCTTATGAATCGGAACCAATTTGAGCAATTATTGAGTCACAAATTGGAGGATGCAAAAACCAACAAACGTGAGCATGCCTTTTTATACGCAGATTTAGACCAATTTAAGGTTATTAATGATACTTGTGGTCATACTGCGGGTGATAACTTGTTACAGCAAGTTACCAAAACATTGCTTACTAAAGTTAGACTTGGAGATACGGTATCACGATTGGGGGGTGACGAATTTGGTTTGTTATTAGATTCATGTTCGATAGATACAGCACAAAGAATTGCCGAAGAAATTTTACAGGATATTCAAGCGTTTCGTTTCGATTGGGAGGGTGTTTCATTCAAAATCGGTGCGAGTATTGGTGTGCTGGAAATCAATGAAGAAAGCGTTAGTGTAGCTAAGCTTATGAGTGACGCAGATGCAGCGTGTTATATTGCAAAAGAAAAGGGCCGTAATTGTGCCTGGATACACCACAGTAATGATAAAGAAGTCGCGCATCGACGTGATGAGATGGTTCTTACAACTCAAATTAATCAGGCATTAGAAAAACATCGGTTTAGTATGTATAAGCAGAAAATAATGTCTATTAAAGGTGCAACTCAAAATAATTTGTATGAGCTTTTATTGAGAATGGAAGACGAAAATGGAGACGAAATATCACCGACGGTTTTCATCCCTGCCGCGGAACGTTATTCAATGATGCCTGAAATTGATAAATGGGTTATTAAAACAGTCTTTACTCTATTAGCGCTTCAGAAGAATAATGCGTTGGAACCTGAAATTGCTTGTATCAATCTCTCTGGTCAATCATTAAGTCAAGAAAAATTTCTTGATTTTGTGGAGCAAGAGATTAGTAACACGAATGTTGATCCTGAAAAAATATGCTTTGAAATTACTGAAACAGCTGCAATTGAAAATTTACAGAGTGTTACAAATTTTATATCAGTACTTCGTAAAAAAGGTTGTAAATTTGCATTAGATGATTTTGGAAGTGGGATGTCTTCGTTTACTTATTTGCGCAATTTTACAGTTGACTATATAAAAATTGATGGAGAATTTGTAAAAAATATTAACAGTGATAACATTAATCGCGAGATGGTAAAAGCGATGCATAACCTGGGGCAAGTTATGAACATTAAAACGATTGCTGAATATGTTGAGTCTGATGCTGTATTAGATGAATTAGCAAATATAGGCATTGATTTTGTTCAAGGGTATTCAATTCATTTACCGGAACCTGTTGAATAGGTAAAAATTTAAAATCATCCGGCCTGATAATTTATCAACGAAAAAATATAATAGTTATTGCGAAATTTAATTTCAGCCCCCAAATAGAATTAATGTATGGGTATATATATTATTCTTATCTTCTTTGTTCTTCATGACCTCATATTAGTCTTTGATAAAAATGAATTCGTCAGACGCATTTAAACTGTTAGTCATTTAGATGTCCATTTATACGGACAATATTTATAATTAACTTAATTTATCCCACCGAAGAATTAACTTATGCCGTAATCATAAATCCTATATTGTCCGTGAATTTCCCCTGTGATTAGATAAATAGTGTTTTATTTTACAAATTATTGATAATGTTTTGACATTACTTCGTTAAATTTATAGATTAGCGATCGTAGTACAATAAGATAGGTCTCAATTACATTAACTCACTAAGAGACCACTTCTACTGGGGGGAAGTTTGCTTCGTTGTATTCATAAGAAATGTAATGTAAATTTTAAAAAAGCGTATTTCTTTTTTTGGGAATACCTTTGTGAGTGATCAGCATGTTGATCGGACCAATCCCCAATTCCTCCAACAGCGAATTACCAGATTTGCCGTTTCAGGAATTATATTTACCGCACTCATAATCGGCTTAAGTACTGGACTGCCTCTTTATTTATATGGAAAACAGGACAGTGAAAAAAGCCTTCAATTCAAAGTTACCAGCCAAGCATTGGCCATTCGCGAACATTTATCGCGATACCAAGATATCGCCAGACAAGTTACAAGCCGAACTAAAGCGAGAGAAAGACTAGAAGCTTATAATTCTGGTCAAATAGATTTTTCAGAATTAGATAAATCTATAACACCAATATTATCAGATGCAATGAGTTTATCTTCCGATGTGGCAGGTATTACTCGAGTTGCTTTGAATGGAAAAACGAAAGTAGAAGTTGGGCTTTCTATACCTCACGCTTATTGGCAACTCTCAAACTGGGATGATTCAAGTATAATATTCAAATCACCACTGAAAATTGAAAACCAATACTATTTACTTGTTCAGGCAGCAATAAATAATCGTAAAGGCCAATTTGTAGGTTTTGATATTATTGCGTATCAATTAGATCAAATTAATCAATTTATAGATAAGTTTTCGGAAAACAACGCATTTGCTACGCTCAATATTGGGTGGAAAAATGACAATGGTTATCAGTTTTTCAAAATTAATGACTCCCCTAGTTCGTCAACTATGTACGCTCAAATGCTAAAGGCCATAGATGCCAGCTTGGCGGGGAAGCAAGGAATATTATTTGATACTGATGTCATTGCATATGCGCCGGTTAGTGGATTTAATTGGGCAATTTTAATTACTGTACCTGAAAAAGAATTATACCTCAGTGCTCGGCAAGAAAAATTGGTCATAGTAATTACAATAGTGCTCATCATATTTCTGGGTATTTGGGGGACTCATCGATTAATACGCCCGTTAGCAGGCAAGATTCTTATTCATTCAGATGAGCTTCGACAGGAAATTGATCAGAAAACAACTGAGTTGCGGAAAATTAACCGTGCATTAAAAGCACTAAGCGCTGGTAATGAGGCAATTGTTCGTTCTAAGACAGAAGCAGAATTGTTACAACAAATTTGTAATATAGTCGTTGATTTACCGGGATATAACATGGCATGGGTTGGCATTGCACAAAATTCACCGGGTAAAGAGGTAAAACCTGTCGCGCAAGCTGGGTTTGAAGAAAGCTTTCTGGAAAATGTGGAAGTTAGTTGGGCAGATAACACGCTTGGGCAAGGGCTTACTGGAAAAGCAATACGTACACAACAAGTTTGTATTGTTGATAATATAGCAGAAAATGAATTCTATGGTCCTTTGCGCAAAAAGACTCATGATCGCGGTTATGCATCCTCAATTTCTTTGCCGATAAGTTATGAACTTAATACCTTTGGCGCACTTAACATATATGCCGATCAAGCCAACGCATTTGAAGGCAGTGAAAAACGTTTTTTATTACAATTGGCAAATGATATTTCATATGCCATATCTATGTTTCGCGCGCAATTAAAGCACGATAAAGCACAAGAAGAAATGCGTAAATTATCCAGAGCAGTAGAACAAGCAGATAACATGGTGTTAATTACCAATTGTTCTGGAAATATTGAATATGTTAACCCAGAGTTTGAAAAAGTAACGGGTTATTCGAAAAATGAAATCTTGGGTTTATCAGCGAGTATTGTCAAATCAGAACAACATAACAAACGATTTTATGAAAGACTTTGGGATACCATTATTTCTGGTAAAAGTTTTCAAGAAGTGTTTATCAATCGAAAAAAAACGGGTGAAATATTTTATGAAGAAAAAACGATTACCCCATTAAAATCCTCGACAGGTGAAATTACTCATTTTGTGTCACGGGCAAAGATATCAGTGAACGAATTAATGATCAAAAACGAATTGAGCATATGGCTTATCATGATAATTTGACTAATCTACCAAATCGGGAATTATTTAGAGACCGTTTGGATCACGCACTCACGCAATCTCGTCGAAAGGGAAGTTATGTTGCGGTAATGTTTCTTGATTTAGATCGTTTTAAACAAGTTAATGATAGTTTAGGGCATATGGTTGGCGATAAATTATTGATGTCGATTGCAGAACGTTTAAATACGGTCATTCGTGAAGGGGATACCATTGCGCGTATTGGAGGCGATGAATTCACTATCATATGTGAAGACTGTGCTAATTTGGATGATGTTACTAAAATTGCACAGCATATTGTTGATAGTTTGGTGTTTCCATTTTTTATTGACAGTAACGAGATTTACACGACATCTAGTATAGGTATTTCAATTTTTCCTAGAGATGCATTAAATTCAGAAGAGTTGTTAACTGCAGCTGATACTGCAATGTATCGCGCAAAAGTTGAAGGTCGTAATAACTATCAATTTTACACCTCAAATATGTCTGACATGGTTAACGAACGTGTAACTTTAGAAGCAGATTTGCGCAGGGCTTTAAAAAATAAAGAATTTGAATTAAATTTTCAACCACGCGTAAACATGAAATCTCAACAAGTTTATTGTGTAGAAGCGTTATTGCGTTGGCGTCACCCAGAAAAGGGTGTGTTATTACCTCATCAATTTATTTCGGTTTTGGAAGAAACCAACTTAATTGTCCCAATTACGGAATATGTGATGAAGTCCTGTTGTTTGCAATTGAAAGCTTGGGAGAATACTCAATTTTCAGGCGTATGCATTGCCGTAAATTTGTCTGTTAATTTGTTTAGGCAAGGAAAAATACTGGATATCGCCGACAACATCATGAAAAAATGCTCAGTATCCTTATCTTTGTTTGAGCTAGAAATCACAGAGAATATTCTAATGGAAGATACTGAATTTTGTATAAGTGTTTTAAGTCAATTAAAAAAAATGGGATTTCAAATAAGTATTGATGATTTTGGCACAGGTTTTTCGTCAATGAGTTACCTAAAAAAATTACCGATAGACTGTGTGAAAATTGATAAATCGTTCATTGAAGAGCTACTGATCAACAATGACGATAAAGCAATTGTGAGTTCAATTATTTCCCTTGCCCATTCGCTAAAGCTAAAAGTAACTGCAGAAGGTGTAGAAAACAAACAGCAATTAGAATTTTTACACAATCAAGGCTGTGATGAAGGGCAGGGTTTTTGCTATTCGGAACCGTTATCTATTGAATGTTTTGAATCATGGTTATGCCAATGGAGAAATGATCATTCAACGAAACTCAATAAGATCAATAATAAAGTCGAATCACTCGTCATTTAAAATGCTCAGTTATTGTAAATTGGCAAATCAATATAGAAAGTTGAACCTGTGTCACTTGTATAGAAATCAATGCTGCCTTTGTGTAAATTTACAATTCGTTTAACGATATGTAAACCAAGTCCCGTACTTTTAACTTTTTGATCAGCTTGATTCTCATGCTGAGAAAATTTTTCAAATATTAAGCCTTGAAATGACTCAGGAATCCCTTTTCCATAATCAGTGACACTAATTCTCACTTGGCCTTCGAATGGTATAATATTGATATCAACAGTATTGTTGTTTCCACCATATTTGGCGGCATTGGATAATAAGTTATTTAGGATTTGTTGAAAACGATTTTCATCTATGTTGACAATTGTATTCGGTAATAAATCAGTAAATTGATATTTTACATTAAATTGCTGACCATAACCTTCGATGGATTGAACGGCTAAGTTTACTTGCTCTGAAAGGTTGCTTTTGGATAAATCTAGCGTTATTTTTCCGGCCTCAATTTTTTGCACATCTAATAAATCATTAACAAGATTAATTAGACGATCGGCATTGCCCAAAGCCATTATTGATATTTGTTCAGTTTTTTTAGGGATTTCTCCCGTTACGCCATTGGTAATTAAGCTCAAAGCACCTTTTATAGACGTAAGGGGCGTTCTCAATTCATGACTGACAACTGATAAAAAGTCGGCTTTATGTTGTTGAGCTTTTTGTCTTTGATATTGTTCTCGTTTGATATAGATAAGCATAAGTGATGTAGCTAGGAATATTAGTATAAAAATTACCAGCAGTTCAATTGCCATTTTTTGATTATATTCTTTGTAAAGTGATTCGTTTCGAAAATCAACAATATTCCATGCTGTTCCTTCTATTTTTCGTTCAAATAATATTAAATCCAGTTCCGCCGGCGATAATCTAAAATCTAATCGATCGAGTTTAATTCTTGCACCTTGCTTAACAATTTCAATCGTTCTTCTGTCTGAAATCGGCATGGTTAACATAAGCACATGACTTGGAACTTGTGAGTTTTTTAATATATTCCCAATTAAGTTTACGTCAAAACTGACAAAAAAAGTCAGCTTCAATTGTTTATAAATAAAAGGCACCATGATATCAAAATGATAAAGTTCGGGATTTGGGTGCAAACGAGGGTGGTGTTGACTCGTATTAGAGAAATTTTTGATATCGTTAATGCACTGCTCGCCAATGAGTCCATCAAAGTCCTCATAAAATGGATTTCCTTTCTCATCTGCAATGGTAAATGTGAAGTGGCTTGGAAAAAAATACCTTAATCGATCAGATATAACTTCACGAATATCATCATTTTCAGGATCTGCAATTAAATCGATAATAATGTCTCGATTACTACTCGCAAATATGGATACCAATCGCCGTCGTTCTGAAATATAACGTTCTATAGTATCTTTTGTTGATGACGTGACTTCTTGAGCAATTGCAGTGTGGTACTTTTTGAAATCATGAAAGCGTGCGTATCCAGTCCAAGCGAGACTTGCTATAGACAGAATAATAACAGCTACAAAAAATGCATAATATTGTTTCATTGCTTTATTTGGCGATGACTTTTATACAACTAAGGTATCGACCAACGGCAATTAAAATAAATTAATATTTAATGAAATTTTAATAATAAAATCATGTGCTTAACATGTATTAGAAGTATAAGAATATTTTCTTTTGAAAGGATGGTCTCGGATTGGTCCGTTTTACAATATTTGGGTTGTTAATAATGTATCATTAATAGGGTTAATTAGTGTTAATTGTGATCTTACAAACATAATCGCCGCTATATCAGGTCTGTAGTGTGTATAATTTATGCTAGATTTGATTTTATACATTAAGTCACAATATTTCTCTTTGTATTAGCCAAATAGGCCTTTATATTTTTGCATATTTCATCAACTAACCGTTGTCTTGAATTATGACTAGCCCAGGCAATATGAGGCGTGATGATTAAATTAGGGAGATTTGCCTCGATTAACAGGTTTCTGTTAGGTGGTTCTTGATTGAGTACGTCAAGTCCTGCAGCTGAAAGCGTTTTATTTTTTAACGCCTGTAATAAGTCTGATTCATTAATAACACCACCACGAGAGGTATTTATCAAAATGCTTTCAGGTTTCATTAGCGCTAAAGTGTTTTTATTGATTAAATTTTCAGTATCCTTGGAGAGAGGGCAATGAATACTAATAATATCTGATTGTGAGAATAATTCTGGCAATTCAACCCTGTCTCTTTTTTTATTTTTTGTGAGAGATTGAGCAACAATGACCTTTAAGCCAAAGGCTTGTGCAGCCTTTGCAAGCGCTTTACCGAGTTCGCCATAACCAATAATACCTAAGGTTTTTCCCGTTAATTCTGAAATTGGGTAGTCTAGCCGGCAAAAGTGCTTGGACTCATCCCATTTTTTATTTCGCACTAATGCATCGTATTGGCATATTTTTCGATGCAGGGTAAAAATTAAGGAAAAAACGTGTTGAACTACCGAGTTAGTTGCATAACCAGTAACATTACATACGGTGATACCTTGTTTTTTTGCTGCAACAAGATCGACATTATTTGTTCCAGTAGCTGCAATACAGATAAGTCTGAGTTGTTCTGTTTGCTCCAATATTGATTGATCAATGATTACTTTGTTGCTTATGATGATTTCTGCATTCATTACTCGCTTTAAAGTATCTACTGGATCGGTATGAGCGTAGCTTTGCCAGTTTTCAACAAGTGAATTTAGACAATTTAAATTCAAATCAGCGTTGTCTAAGGATCCTTTATCGAGAATTACACCGTTAATGAATGGTATATTGGAAGTCATTTGCTATAATCCTATCATGCGGAATGAGTTTTCACTTACCCATTAGTTATTTCCGCTTGAGTTATATGTAACCTTTTAACGATCAGGTAAAATCTAAAGCATCTATTCATCACGAATTATCGGAATATTTTTCATTTCAAGCAAATGAGATTTTTATATGAGAGAAATTAAGCATATTTTCCGATAACTGTTGAAACTAATTTAGAAACACTGAAAGACTGGCCGTTATTTTTAGATCAGTTTTTTCGTAGTCTAATTAATTTAAACAAGAAAACCAAGAATTATATACAAATGTTGAATTATGTTTTAACTCGATTAATTAGTGCGTCTCTAGTCATCCTTGGTGTGTCTTGCTTGGTGTTTTTCTTAATCCATTTGGTGCCGGGGGACCCTGTAGAATTGATGCTTGGGGAGTCAGCTAGACCAGCTGATCGAGAAGTCTTAAGGCAAGCTCTGGGATTGGACCTTCCAGTAATCACTCAATTAAATCATTATTTGGTCGGACTTGCACACTTTGATTTTGGTATATCGATACATAGCAAGCAACCCATTAGTGAATTAATCAGTCAACGCATCCCAGCTTCAGCACAACTTGCATTAGGCGCTTTGATTATTGCCATTTTAATTGCATTTCCCCTAGGAGTAATCGCTGCAATTAACAAAGATACTTTCTGGGATCGACTGGCAATGGGCGTTAGTCTGTTCGGTGTATCCATACCAAATTTCTGGATGGGGCCTTTGTTGATTATGATATTTTCACTTTGGTTAGGTTGGTTCCCTGTTAGTGGTAAAGAAGGCGTTTCTTCTATACTCTTACCTGCTATTACCCTGGGAACAGCGATGGCCGCGATATTGGCCCGAATGATTCGAAGTACATTGCTTGAAGTGTTGCATGAAGATTATATTCGCACCGCGGTCGCCAAAGGATTATCACGGAGACAAGTGATATTGAATCATGCGTTACGAAACGCATTGCTGCCCATAATTACATTGATTGGTTTGCAGTTGGGGACTTTGTTAGGTGGTGCAGTGATAACGGAAAAAATCTTTTCTTGGCCAGGTTTAGGCCAGTTGACAATTGAATCTATTCAAAGTCGCGATTATCCCGTTGTTCAAGCTTGTGTTCTTTTTATAAGTTTGAGTTATGTGATGGTAAATGTCATCACAGATATTGTGTATGCCGCGATTGATCCTCGTGTTCGTTTGAGAGATGACAATCGTGCTTAAACAAATTCCTTTGCTGATAATGTTTGTCTGGTTTCTTCTGGCTATTTTTGGTTCATTTATAGGATTAAATCCTGATTTGATTCAATTAACAAAAATACTACAGGGTCCTGATTTGGCAAATTGGCTAGGCACAGATGATCTTGGTCGCCCCATTTTGGATCGTTTAATTATGGGAGCAAAAACCTCTTTACTAGTTGCATTATGGGTAACTTGCTTGTCGTTAGTGGTAGGCACTTTTTTAGGTGCAGCCAGTGCGTATTTTGGTGGCTGGATTGATTTTGTCATGGTTTGGATTATTGACGTCTTTTTAGCCGTACCTGGTATATTATTGGCAATTGCATTTGCAGGGATTATGGGGCCAGGCATTGAAAACGTGGTTATTGCATTATCAATAGTCGGTTGGGTTGGTTATGCGCGTTTATCACGTGCCCAGGTTTTAGCCTTAAAACATCGCGACCATGTACAGGCGGCTATTGCCTTGGGTTCATCATCGTTTGTAATTATACGGCGCCATTTGATACCCCTGATTAGCGCTCCACTTATCGTAGAGGCAACTTTTGGTATTGCTGCAGTGGTTTTGGCAGAAGCAGGATTATCCTTTCTGGGTTTAGGTGTACAGCCGCCAGAGGCATCCTGGGGAAGTATGATTCGTGACGGTACGGCATATATGCTGGTTGCACCACATATGGTGATTTCGCCGGGTATTGCTATGATATTGGTTGTATTATCAGTTAATTTATTAGGTGATAGATTACGTGATAAACTTGATGTTCGAACACGTTAAAGGATTTAGATTTTCATGAGTATTGGACCGGTTATGATCGACCTGGAAGGCACGAGCCTGACAGAGGAAGAAAAAGAATTAATAAAACACCCTTTAGTTGGTGGCATAATTTTTTTCGCTAGAAATTTTGAATCTGTTGATCAAATTCAGGCCTTAGTTAAAAGTATTCATGCAAATACTCATCGGACTATTCTTACCTGTGTAGATCAAGAAGGTGGGCGAGTTCAACGTTTTAAAGAAGGTTTTACACATTTACCGCCTTTGCGGCCATTGGGTCACCTATATGATCATGCTACTGAGCAAGGCATGGGACTGGCGAAAGCCATGGGTTGGTTAATGGCTAGCGAAGTTTTGTCTGTGGGTGTCGATTTTAGTTTTGCTCCTGTACTCGATCTTGATTATGGTGTGAGTGCGGTTATTGGTGACAGGGCATTTCATTCGGATCCATCGTCAGTCAGTCAGCTCGCTAGAGCTTACATACAAGGAATGGAAGAAACTGGTATGGCCTGTGTTGGCAAGCATTTTCCTGGGCATGGTGCTGTTGCAGCGGATTCCCACTTGGAATTACCTCGTGATGATCGACCTACGTCAGAAATTATGGAAAAAGATGTCATTCCCTTTGCTGAGTTAATCTCTATGAACGTGCTGCAAGGTATTATGCCGGCGCATGTTGTTTACGAAGACCAGGATGAGCAACCTGCAGGATTTTCTAAGATTTGGTTACAGCAGATATTGCGTAAACGTTTAGGTTTTCAGGGTGCAATATTTAGTGACGATTTAAATATGGCTGCTGCAGGTATGGCAGGAAGCTTTATTGATCGAGCTAATATTGCGATGGACGCCGGCTGTGATATGGTGTTAGTGTGCAATAATCGATCAGGCGCAGTGGAAGTTTTAGATAACTTTGAATGGCAAATTAATGAAGAATCGAGTGCCAGGTTGGTCAAAATGAAGGGAAATTCAAAACAGTCCTTGGAGAAATTACAGATGCTTGATAATTGGAAGGCTGCTTCAAACGCCGCTGCTGAGTTAATTAACGGTAGTTAACTATATCTGGGTCTGCTTTAAGCAATGCTATGAAATTTATATAAGGAATTTCTTCAGAAATTACTTGTGAGTAATATTTAGAGTGAGGTTTTAATATGGCCGACAAGTTATTAATAGTAATGGTAAATTCAGATCCAGCGAATCCTTCAGAATTAGGCGCACCATTTTTTCAAGCGACAGTAGCCGCTGCCATGGAATTTGAAGTTGAAATTATCTTGTCAGGGCGTTCAGGCGAGCTAGCTAAAAAAGGTGTTGCAGAAAAATTGCGTGATCAGGAAGGTAATCCAAAAACAATTTACGATTATATCAAAGATGCACATGAAGCCGGTGTTGTGTTTAAAGTTTGTACGCCAACTCTCGATTTGTGGGGTGATGATTTGATTCCAGAAGTGAAAGAAACTGTTGGCGGCGCATACCTCATTAGTGAAGCGATGGATGATGATACGGTTACTTTTACTTATTAAACCATACAATTAGCGAAGGCATTTAAAGGGCTTTCTTAGCCCTTTTTTCATTTTATTAACGTTGAATTTGATTAATTACGTGTATAATCAATTCAATATGTTAGACCCATTATTTAATAAACACCTAGAAAGGATTCAACATGGCTATTACAGCTGACGATGCAAAAATCATTGCATCCCGTGCTGAGTGTTTGTTTGATGAACAGCAAATTCAAAGAGCCTTGGATGTCATGGCCCAGCAAATTGCAGAGCAACTTGAACATGAAAATCCGTTAGTTATTTGTGTGATGACGGGTGGGCTCATAGTCAGTAGTGAGCTATTAAAAAGACTCGCCTTTCCATTGGAAGTAGATTATCTACATGCCACTCGTTACGGTGACGTAACCGTTGGCGATACACTTAAATGGCTGGTAAAACCAAGAAAAAATTTACATAATCGTTCTATCTTGATTATGGACGATATTTTGGATGTTGGAAAAACCTTGCATGAAATCGTTAGATATTGTGAAGATGCTGGTGCAAAAAAAGTTTTGAGTGCAGTACTGGTTGAAAAGTTACATGATCGTAAGGATGGTATGTCAGAAGCAGATTTTACCGCCTTACAAGTGCCCGATCGTTATGTTTTTGGATATGGCATGGACTACAAACATTATTTGCGAAATACGGCAGGTATTTACGCAGCGGCTGAACAAGATGAATAAATTCGCAATTATTGGTGGTACAGGATTATCGCGTATGGATAATCTTGAAATAAAAAAGACAGAAGTCGTTCAAACACCTTATGGCGAACCTTCCGCGCCATTGGCTTATGGTGAGTTGTGTGGATCGCCACTTTTATTTTTGCCTCGTCACGGCAGTAGTCATACATTACCGCCGCATAAAATTAACTATCGTGCAAATATTTGGGCATTGAAAGATGCTGGTGTAACGCATGTTCTTGCTGTTGCTGCAGTGGGTGGTATTCCTTCCCATTATGTACCTCAGACATTAGTGGTACCGGATCAAATTATTGATTATACCTACGGTCGCGAGCATACGTTTTTTGAAGAGAGTTTGAATGAAGTAACTCATATTGAGTTTACCCAACCCTATTGCGAAGAATTACGAAAAAAAATTATTTCAACTTGTGACAATCTAAATTATTCTATTGAATCGCCAGCAACTTATGCTGCAACACAGGGTCCACGACTTGAAACAGCTGCAGAGATTAATCGTTTAGAAAACGATGGCTGTCATATTGTTGGCATGACAGGGATGCCTGAAGCTGCACTAGCGAAAGAATTAGATATTTGTTATGCCACATTAGCCGTGGTAGCAAATTTAGCTGCCGGCCGTAGTGAAGAAGAAATAACGATGGAAGCCATTGAAGGGCATTTAAAAGCGGGTATGGATAAGACAAGCAAGGTGATAACTGATTTAGTTAATCTTGTGGTTTAGTTTCTGTTAATTCTTCCGGTGGTGGAGGTGTGTATCTTACGACACGTGCAACAACACCAAATAATGGATGATCAGAATAATAAATTCTTCCCAAACGCACGCGTTTAGAATCCTTAATTCGAAAACCAGCAATGGGTGGTTTATCTTTCGGAATGAACCCTGATAACTCTTCTGCCATATCGGATGTTTCGATCGTCGTTGTTTCTGCCAAATCAGGCTTAGTTCCCATGGGGAATTGTTCTTCTATGCTCAACTCTTCATCCTCAGGCGTGTAAGGCTCACCTCTATAAATAAAATCTAAAGCCATATGTAAATAACGACCTTTAGATAGGGTGAAATTACCGTAAACGAGATGTTGAGGCGGGCCTTCATAACTTAATGGTGTATATTTAGAAACAGGCAAGCCTCGTACGTCATCAAAAGGCTGTATTTCGTCTAGTTCGCTAATAAAAAAGGGTAGTTGGTTCAGTGGTTGAGCGAAATTTTTCTCTTCTTTTAATAGCGCTTGGAGTAACTTTTCTTCATCACTTAATTGTTCTGAAAATTCCTCTACGGAAAAATCATGATTACTTTCGACAATAGGATCAGTATTTGGTGTATCGGTAAGAAAAATTTTATGTGGTTTGAGCGTTTGGCGCCAAGATCGATGAATAAGTAATTTATACTTTGAAGATTTTATCAATTTTTGTGCATACTTATCCAATGTGTTTTCATTTTCTGGATCAAAATCCGGTTGAATCAAATAATCGGGAAAGCTTTCGATATCATCGGTCAGGATTAATTCTGTTGGTGTAAGATGTTCAGTATTGTTATGAATGTTGGGAAAACCAGGTTTATTTTGCCAAACCTCAGCTTCGTAGTTTGATGCTAAATCATGTGCGAAAACAATAATTTCGACTTCATACCATTTTTCGGCAGATTTTTTTGCTGCCAGCGCTGGATAGCTTGCGAAAATGCCTAAAACCAAGCAAAGTAGGAGACGAATAAACCAGTGATGAGTGATTGGCATTGTTGATTACAAACTCTGCTCGACTTTTTACGAGTTAACTAGGATTAATTGTAATAGATGATAGTGAAAAAAGATACACTATCCATCGTATGATGTTGTAATTTCATAGGATTTGACGAAATGGCGGTAAAAACTGTACTAAAAATTGGCAATCCATTTTTAAGTAAAACGGCGATAAAAGTATCATCATTTGATGCTGAGCTTCGACACGGTGTTATTCAAGATATGCTAGATACCATGGAAGCTGAAGATGGGGCCGGTATTGCGGCACCACAAATTGGTGTTGATTTACGTATTATTATATTTGGCATTGAAAAGAATCCTAGATATCCAGAAGCTGAAGCCGTGCCAACAACGATATTAATCAATCCAGAGATTACGCCTTTATCAGATACTCAGGAAGATGCTTGGGAAGGGTGCTTAAGCGTACCAGACTACCGAGGTTTGGTACCGCGCTACAAGTCTATTCGATATACGGGTTTTGATGAGAATGGCCAAACGATTGATCGGGATGTTTCTGGTTTTCATGCGCGTGTAGTGCAACATGAACTTGATCATCTGGATGGCATATTGTATCCCCAGCGAATTGTTAATTTGAAGGATTTTGGGTTGATTAATGAATTGGAAGAGGCTGACATTATCCCCAAAATTAAAAATGAATAAATTAGTAAGTCTTAAAGTCTTGATACTTGCAACAATGTTAGTTTCAACAAAGTGTTTCTCCGCTTTTGAATATTATCCTGTTCAACCTTCAAAAAATAAAACAGTATTTGGAACTGGCTTGGGTCTGGAGTCCGGTATGATTGGATTACGTTTTTCACATTGGTTAAAAGAACCTAACGTGATTTTTAATTTTGCTTTCGGCTTGGAAGGGTTTTCACCTGTATTCAGGTTCCCTCTTGTCAATGCGGGAAATTATGATTTTTATCTTAATATGGCAACGATGTTTACTCCCGGTGCGCTCGGCAAAATTACCGGTGATGGCGGGGGTATACTTTTTTCCAAAGACACCTTTTTGTATGGTACCGGCATTGGGATACAACGTTGGTTAAGAGAGCGTACAGATTATGGGTTTTATGTTAGTGCTGGAGTTACGTATTGGTTTCAAATAACGGGTGATCATGAAGGTGGCGATATAGGTTTGTCGCCAGAATTTCAGATTGGTATTGTTTATTGAGTTTGAGTGTACTTTAACCAAAGACCAGCGCCAGATATAAATAGATTGATTGTAATCAGCTTATAGATTCCCGCACTAACTTAAAAAGTTTTAATGGGGAGTATAACTTCAGTTCTTAATTCTTCCACTGGGACTTCTGTAGGATCATTTTTATAGATTTCTCGCATTTCACCATTTTGATCATACCCGTGTTCTTGAATCCAGGAGAACAGACTGTGATAAGCTAAACCGAGTTCTTCGTATGGCCCTTTATGCAATAGGCAAGCAACCATCCCACCTTCAATTTCTGTAATATTAATGTTATTGAGTTGTGGATAAGGTGTAGTTAAACCAATGCAGGCTTGAATTAAAATATTGTCGCGCTTATCTGGATCACCGTTAATACACATTACCGGATCTTCAAAACCTCGACCAACACTTTGCAACTCTTTAAATACTTTATAAATTAATTCAGTAGAATCTTTAAGTAAGTTTTCAATATTCGTAACATTTGTGGCGTGTGCAACTACATAAGCTGGTTCGTGTCGAATTTTAATTTTGTACGGCATAAGTTGCTCATTAACTGAAAGTCGCCTTAACGAGTTAAGTATTCTCTGCTTATCTTCTAACTCACTTTGTATTTTCGCTTGTTCTTTTATGAGCAATGGCCTAATCTGTTCTTCTTTGCTACTTAGAATCTCTCTAATAATTGGAATAGGAATTTTGAGAGAACGCAACATACCAATCTTAATCGCTTCTTTCGCCTGGCTTTTAGTGTAATATCGATAGCCCGTATCAGTATCAACATGGGTCGGTTTTAACAAACCGATATCGTCATAATGCCGTAGCGCTTTAATGGTAAGGCGACAACTTTTCGAAAAACGACCGATCGGCATGAGATTTTCGTTCATTGAGTTAATTCCAAGTCATTTTTTAACTCGAAAATTTAGTTAATCCATATTCCTTAAGAAAGTTCGCGTCTGGTTCAATCATATGATAAACGTCTAATAAAAGTCCATTAGGATCACATGCCATGAAGTGTCGTTGTCCCCATACTTCACTGGTTATTTCCTTGACTAGTGTAATGTTGCTGGAAGTTGCTTTTTTATAAATCTCATCAGCATCTTCAACTTCAACAGTTATCACTACGCCTTTCGGTGTCGCTTGGTAATCTGCTGGTACGCTGTCGTGACTACGTTTTACAAAAGCAATTTGGGTATTTTCGTCCAGTGGTGAACATAGTTGCACATACCAACCAATATCCACTAATTCTGTAAACCCCAAAAGATCCATGTAGAACTGTTTTGCCTTTGGCAAATTATCACAACAAATATCTGGAAATAGGCTTTTCATATTATGCTCCGTATTTATTCATGTAACAAACCAATCGTAGGGCCTCCCCTTAGGAGAGAGTCAAGATTTATGTAGCTATGGGCAAAAACAAGGTTTTGATTATGTTTTACCAGCATTAAGATACAGCAACGGGAACGAATAGTTAAAAATGCCGACTCAATTTTTCATTAAGTTCTCTCAAAACTGCGATTTCTGCTAAAAGGAAAGTTTAAATCTTAAATTCTAAACCTTGAAGCAGTCGTTTTAACTGTGGTTGGTGTGCTCTAGTCATCTAACTTAAGTGATGGTTTCATCAAGCACCAATTGAGCACTGGTATTTCTTTTAGTTTGAGAAAATGAAGAATAGGTTGTGATAAATTCAGTTTTCCCTTTCAGAGATAATTCTTGGTTTAATGAAAATTGCTTAGATATGGGGGGGGATAGCCTACTATAAATAGCTGAACTGATGATAACTTCTCCTGGTTTGCAGACACTGCATAACCGAGCACCGGTATTTATAGTATTTCCTATAGCAGTATAATCTCGACGTTCTTGAGTGCCAATGGAACCGACTACGGCTTCTCCCTCATGTACACTAATTCCAACTTTGAAGGAGATTGTTGGATCAGATTCAACTGCTTCCACAATATTTAGTGCAGCCAATGTGGCTGCAGCAGCACTTTGTACCGGGAAGATAGCCATGATTTCGTCACCAACAAATTTATCAATAACGCCTCCTTGTTCATGGATAATCTTTGCTTGTATTTCAATCAGATTATTGAGGTCTCTTACGACTAATTCAGGAGCATGAGATTCTGAATAATTTGTAAAGCCCCTGATGTCAGAAAAGAAAATAATGAGGTCTTTTTTTTCACCGCGAAATAATTCTTGTTTTAATGTAACAGCGTTATATATTGCATCAGTTGCTGATCGAGATAAATATTTTTCCATATTGTAACGAATACTGATTAGCAAATTTGTATTTGAATTTATTATACGATTAGCTTTAACAATGATGACAAATAGTACTAAATTGAAGGCGATAAAAATAACTGTTGGTACGATGAGCGCTTTTTTTAATGCCACATACACTTGATTCTCGAATCGTGTCACATCTTCATACAATTCAAGTATTCCGACCATTTTATCAAGGTTTTGGATAGGTAAATAAACTTCCATCCATCGGCTACCGTCGCTATTTTGCTCCAATCTCGACGATACATTACCTTGTTGAGCAGTGGAAAATCCAACTTCATGTATTGATTGATAAGGCTTACCTTCGTTTTTTGGATTGATATGATCGTACAATACGATCCCTTCACTATTGAACACCTTAACTTTTTTAAGCGTAAAGTCACTCTCAATAATATGGTCAATTTCATTTCTTAGTTCTTGGTGATGTTCATCATCAGTACTTTTAATATCGTTTAATGTGATCATGTGGATACTCAGAAAATCGCGATGAATATCATTGTAAAGAGAGTTAGTTTTATCAATCAAATGCTGAACGTATTGGTCGTAGAGGGCTTGTCTTTCTGCGTGGATAAAAAAGGCAAATAACATGATATAAAATATGATCCCACCTATTGCCGCATAAAAAAGATAATATTGCTTCAGTGGAAAAGGTTTATCGTAATGATACTCATTCATAAATCTACTCACTTAAACGAAATTGTAAAATAATATAGAACTCAATTAATAATTCACTGTTCCTCGATGATTATAATTTTCTCCAGTTTGCCCACTCGCCTTCGGTATATTATAGATGGTCAGACGAGAATTTGTTGTAGTTTCCAAGCAATCATAATTAATGTGACGGGATGGTAAGTGTAAATTTTAGCCATATGGATTCGGTGTTTACTTTAAAGCGTACTATACAAAAAAAATGCTAGCGAAGAGAAAAGGTGAAAAGTTTTTAGAAGACTTTACCTGAATTTAGTCTTTAGGCCAAACCTTTCCATTTTGTAATGTTTTTGAAAAACTTAGGTAATGTTTATGCACAATAATTTAATTCACAAGACGGTATTACTTAAATTAAGGAAGACATAGATATGGATATTTCAATACAAAAATTAGCAAAGAATTTTATTAGCACGACTCCTAGACTATTTAAAAATAAAATGGGACTGGAGGTATATTTAACTTCGTTAGAGTCATCTTATGAAAACGATCATCGAATGACAATTAAAAACACGATGCAATTAAATGAAAAAAAATTATACTCAACTGATCCTGAGGTGAGCAAAATTGCATCGAATGAACTAGCAAATATTGGATTCCTTTCTGTCGATATTTTGACAAAAGCACTGAGAAGTGAGGTCAATCATGTTGCTATTAACGCAGCAAATGGAATTAAAACGATAGGACCCAATGCAAGATCTGCGGTATTTGACCTTACTTGGATGTTACATCATAGCAATATAGAACAGAGAGAAATTGCCGCATCAACGTTAGGAGCTCTAAGATCAATTCCAAGTGTTTCCGTTCAGGCACTTGCGAAAGCATTAAAAGATGACAAACTTTCTGTTCGCCAATATGCTTCTGCCGCTTTAGGTGAGTTTGTTGGTGATGACCTAAAATATGTGACTAATGCATTACAACAAGCAGCAAAAGATGATGATAAAAATGTCCGAGAATTTGCAAAATATGCACTTTCAAAAACTGGTGCGAATTAACTATTTTGTTGTTTTACTAAATCGTAGATTGTTACAGAAATTTTAGTGCTGTGATTATTATTTAAACCGAGTCTGGATTAAGGACTAACTAGTACTTGGTGTGAAAGATTTGCCCTCAGTGAAAAACACATCAGTTTGGATGAATCTGTAAATCCGAATAATAATTGAATAGCTTTTTTAGATTTTCAAATAGCGCTTAAATTATACACTTTTAAAACCACTTTTATTTGTGCATGGAGGCAGTATGTCTATTGACCTGATCAATGAGTTAAATTCAATTTCTTCTGATGTAGATGTTGATGTCATTGTGAAGAACCTGTCATTGTTTGATTCACTTGATGATCGTTCTCGTCAACAATTACTGAGTACGGTTGAACATAAAGCATTCCCTGAACAATCACTTATCATTCGAGAAGGTGATTTTGGCACGGAAATGTATGTCATTCTGGATGGCAAGGTTGAAGTGTTTGCAACAAGCGATGATGGTTACGAAACTATTTTGAGCGAATTAAAACAAGGTGATTATTTTGGTGAACAAGCTTTATTGCCAAATAATAACGGGTATCGGACCGCAAGTATTCGTGCCAGAACTGAAACCACTACTCTCATCATAAATAAACAATCATTCTGTAAGCTTCTTGAACAAGATCGTAGTTTACAGCAATCACTCGAAGTTATTGGTGAAAAGAATTTAAATCAAAAGTTGTTGCAAGAATCTGCATTATTTCGTGCTATTCAAATCGACTCAGACATTAAGGATTATGTGCAGAAAAAGACTTTTTCACCTGGCGATGACGTAATACGAGAAGGTGATACTGCAGATGATATGTATGTCATATTGGAGGGGCAAGCGGAAGTCTATCAAAAGGTGGCAAACCAACAAGTGAAACGTAATTCACTTGGTCCAGGTCGTTATTTTGGCGAATTAGCCTTTATAAATAATGAACCACGTAATGCGACTGTGACGGCCAAAACGCCTTTATGTGTATTGGCGCTTAATGGTAAACGTTTTGGTCAAATATTTCGTCAAACTCCCGAATTAAATGCGCGTTTTTCGGATTTAAATGGATTTTATAAGTTGCCCGGTGAGGGATTCATTACTTTACATTCCAGCAAATTACTGGAAATGGATGCGTTAACAACAGTTTATCATATTAATTTAAGTGCCTATATGTCGATAACTCGGGTTATTGGGTCATCAGCTGAATTACCCATTTGTAGCGTTAATTTGGCAAATAACGCTGGGATAATTAAAAATAAAAAAATTATAAAATATCAACAACAAGGTGGCATTTATCGCGAGTTAGTGTTTGCTGACGGATATGTCAGAAGTGGTGTTTTTTATGGGGCGTGGGATGACTTGCCTTTCTTATTAGAAGCGCTATTAAAAGGGAAAAAACTAAACCCTTGGCAACGCTATTTATTTGAGAAAGAAGGTCAAATAAATCTTAAGAAAGAACGTTTGCAACTTGATGAAAATGCCATAATTTGCCAATGTACAGGCGTTACTTTAGGCGCACTAAAACAGGCAATGCAAGAAGGCTGTACAACTGCCGAGCAATTAGCAGACGCCACCGGTGCATCCCGCGTTTGCGGAGGATGTGCCCCGTTACTAAAGGAGGTCGTGGGTTTATCTCATATGGATATTATTGGCGATATTCAAATTATACCCCAAACCAAAGCCGTTAAATCGATTCGATTGACCCCAAAATTAGTTGATATTCTGCCCTATCAAGTAGGGCAACACATTCGCGTAGAAGGTTTAATTAATGGTCAGTGGGTACAACGGCCTTATACGTTAACATCATCCCCAACTAATTCCCAATACTATGAAATTACGGTTAAAAAAATACATGATGGTGTATTTTCTTCTTGGTTGCATAATGAATTTAACGAAAAATCCATTGTTCGGGTTTCTGAACCTGAGGGTGGGTTCGATTTAGCGATTGATCAAAATAATGCGCCGTATGTATGTCTGGTAGCTGGAATTGGTATAACCCCAGTTCTTTCGCTAATAAGAAATAACGCGGCCTTGGAAAAACATCGCATACATGTTGATATTTCGGCTCGTAACCGAGAGGATATTCCTTGTCTTGAAGAATTACTTCAAAAGGCTCGAGACCATGATCAATTAACAATTAATATTCGATTGAGTAGCGAATGCCCTCGCATTGGAAAGTCCGATATTAGTCAGCTTGCCATCACTTTCCCCAATGCTGTCTTTATTGTTTGCGGACCATCAAACTATCAAAATTCGGTCTCAAGCCATTTGGAGTCTGCAGATGTAGATGCAGATCATACACGTATTGAATCATTCACCTCTACTATCGAGAAGTCATTATCCGATGCATCAATAAAAGTTGATCGACTTAGTTTTTGGGTATCAGTTTTGATTTTAATGTTGATTATTGGCTTTTTTATCACACCTGAATTGTCTCATGTTAGAAGTGTAAAAGAGTTTCCAATCAAAGGATGGCTTTTTGATGATACTCATCGGCAAATCAGTGGCTATTTGGGAATTAGTCTTATTGCGATTGGTTTAATCACATCTGCACGTAAACGCCTTAAATCGTTTATGTGGGGCAATTATGCCAATTGGCGATTATTCCACATACTTGTGGGAAGTATTGCGCTTGTTGCGATTGCAACACATACCGCGGTATCCATGGGTAACAATCTGAGTTTTTCGATATTGATACTTTTTATGGCTGTACTCATTACTGGAGCATTTACTATGTTGGTTAAGGTGTTCATAAAAGCGCATCCAAATATTGAGCTAGTTGGTATTGAAAAACGGGTAAATCAAGTGCACATTTGGATGTCTTTAGCCATGCCAGCTGTCCTTATGTCTCACATTTTAGCTAGTTACTATTATTAATGGTGATGATAGTGAAAAAATTTGTCATATGGATTTGGAAGAACAATATAAAAGTTTCGAGCTGGCTAATTTTCCTAAGCTTTACTGGCTTGGTTGTGTCATACACTTTAGCTGCAATGTATACTGATACTTTTTCAAAAAAAGTTTTTTTATCAGATGACTCGACAAAGGGGCATTATCAAATAGAGGATAAGTGCAATCTTTGCCATTCTGCATACAATAATGTCCCTCAAGATAATTGTGTTGATTGTCATGCTGAAGAGCTTAAACAAGTCAACGATTCTCATAGTGTTAAAAAATTCCGTGATCCTCGCAATGCTGACGATTTAGACAAAATAAATGTACTGAAATGTGTGACTTGTCATGGTGAACATGATCCTGATGCGACACGTAAAATGGGTGTGACGATAGCTTCTGATTTTTGTATTTATTGCCATGAAGATGTCAGTGAGGATCGACCAACGCATAAAGATCTTCCTTTTGATGGTTGTAGTCAATGCCATAATTATCATAACAATACCGCTTTGTATGAAAAGTTTTTAATTAAACACGATTTCGAAGATCCCGTTAAATCTCCAGCTCGAATTGAGAAAGCCAATTTTGGATCTATTTATAAAGTGAAACTGAAGGAAGTGAAACCGCTAAAAATTAGCGATGCCAAATATCCTCAGGATATTGTCGTTAATAAATCCTTGATGCAAACATGGCAGGCTGACGGCCACGCAATAAGTGGCATCAATTGCAAGCAATGTCATAGTGATGCAGATTCTACAAGTTTATCATGGGTAAATAAACCGACCACTAAATATTGTAGTCAATGTCATGAGAAACAGGAACGCGGTTTTTTAGCAAGTAAGCATGGGATGCGTTTAAAGCAAAAAATGCCAGCCATTACACCTGGCAAAGCCAGGTCCCCTATGAATATTGCAGAGGCGAATAAGCAAATGAATTGCAATGCTTGTCACGGGGCTCATGATTTCGATTCTACCTTTGCTGCCATAGATGCTTGTGTAAAATGTCATGATGACACGCACAGTCACAATTACAAAAAATCAAAACACTACAAGAAATTAGTTATGGGAAGAAAACTTGATGATATTAAAACATCAGGCGTAACTTGCGCGACTTGTCATCTACCAAGAAAGGTTAAACAGAAAAACGGTTTAAAATATACCTATGTAGAACATAATCAAAATGAGAATTTACGCCCTAATCAGCAAATGGCAAGAAACGTTTGTATGAATTGTCATGGATTAGAGTTTTCCTTAGACGCATTGGCTGATGAGCAACTTGTTACAAATAATTTCAATGGCAATCCAAATTCAAGCTTGGGGTTAATGAAAATGGTTCGAAAAAATTTACAATTTAATCAAAGTAAAAAAAGGAGCTTAAAATGATACACAGTAACTATATAGGATTGATAATATTATTAGGTGCCTTAGTTAGTTCAGGTTGCAGTGAAAAGGCTTCTGAAAAGCCTGCTGGCTCCAACAACGTTACGGCATCATCAGGTATTGCACCACAACAAATGGCTGATGCTTTACAAACAGTCATTAATGCAGATCGAGTCGCCTACACAAAATTTATTGTTAATCGATTAGCGGTAGAAGAAAAGGTAATTAAAGCCAGTGAACACTGGAAAGATGATAAAGCTTTATTATTACCGGCGCAATTGTTTCGTGCGGGTTCTGAAATCGCGCAGGATAGTGGAGCGAAGTTTTCTTATGCATTGTTGTCACCATGGCCGCTAAATACGCATAACAAACCAAAAACCGATATGGAAAAGTCGGGTTTGGACTTTATTGTTAAAAATCCAAATAAGAATTTTTATGGGGAAGAAGTGCTTGGCGGCACTCGATATTTTACAGCAGTATATCCAGATGTGGCCGTAGTTGATTCTTGTGTTGAATGTCATAATAATCATAAAGATAGTCCACGAACTGATTTTAAACTTGGGGATGTTATGGGAGGAGTAGTTATACGTATTCCTCTTTGAGGGGATAGAATGTAAAAGAGTAGAGTTAAATCTTTTTAAGTTTGACAGACCCTCTAAAAATAAATCAATGCCACTTCTCTCTGAAGTGGCTTTCGTTTTACATCGTAAGCGATCAATCACGAGCGTAATTGACAAATTTTGTTCGATCAATATTTCAAGGTAGGAATGTTTCAATGCTTACCACCGTTATTGACGTTGGCAGTTTGGTGAATACGAATTTTAACCAATCGTAATCATTCAATTTTTAGACTTCAGCCGTGTCAATGAGACTATTTTTTGTCATGAGATACTGCTTGAGGTATCGGTGAAATACGCACAAAGAAAGTGATATCTACTATATTCAAACTTTCCAGCTGAGTTCATGTCTACTGCGCAAATCGTTAGCACTAAACTTTCCGCATCAATAGCTGTTCGAGAACTCCAAAATACGAATGTAATTAACTCACACGTTATAAGAAATAATCATGGTTCTTTTTCAAAACGCGAACGTGAAGTTTTACGCTAGCTGCTTGAAAAGAAATCAAATCAAGATATTGGTAGCATTTTACACTACAGTAAATTTACTAGATATATCATGTACAGCAGATTAAAAAGTGACTTAGCGTAAATAGTCGCCAACATGTCGCCGTAATAGTAAGTTAGTGGAGAATAATCCATTTATAAACTGATAAATAGTTATTTTGGGCTATTTTCGAGTTCAATTTTATATGCTCCAATGACTTAAGGCGAATACAAAATATAAATTGTATTCAATAATGTTTTTGCATTATTTTCACAATTGCCACATTTTAAACGGTCAGAATTAAGAACGTGAGAATGAAGTGCTCAAATAGCAGAATAATACTAATGTACTTAGGAGGTACGATATGAAAAAAGGACTAATAAGGATTTTCGCCGCTGGTATGGTAATGAGTGCAAGCGTTTCATTCGCGAATAATGATAGTGTTTCATCGCAACTAGAAGGGATTATCAGTTCTCACATTGCGGCAACATCAAAAGATTCGGAATCCATTGATGACGTTATGAAAACCATGCACACAGATTCTCCCGTTACCATGCACATTAAAACCCAACTGGAGCAAGTATTTCCCGTGTTTGATGTCAACACTACGTTGCTTGAATTCAGTTTTGTTGGTCTGGATGGCGAATTTGCTATCACAAGAGCTAAACAAAAAATTGAAAAAATAAGTGGCCCTGCACAACTAAAAAGCCATACTAGTGATCAAATAATTGTCTTTAAACAAGAGAATGGCCAATGGAAAATTTGGCAAATGGCCATGCTGGATATGAATTATTTGTGATCTAGATGAGGAATCCATTTGAGATTTAAAGGGAGCCAAGAAATTTCAGGAGTTGTGATAGCCACCACCGAAGGGGATGCCTTTGTCATAAGTCAGAGTTGCTTTCAAGAGGCGTGTACGGGCATATAGCAAGAAATGAAGCAATAAAATGCGAGAATTGATTTTTAGCATTTAAACATTCATGTACGGCGTATTGTTCTTGGCCGGAAAAACTGGTTATTCAGCATCAGTCAACCAGGCGTGAAAACCAGTGCTGTAATATATTGTGTTATACAAACAGCAAAAACCAATGAGCTGGAACCCTATGCTTATCTCAAGGTTGTGTTCACCGAGCTTCCAAAATCGGAAGCAGTTGAAGATATTGAAAAGCTACTGCCGTTTGATATACAGTTGACAATCGTTTAAATTGCAATAACTCAATCTACTCGGGGCTTACACAGCACTTACTAAATCCCCTCGAAAGGGTGTTCTAAGATTTAGAAACTCCATTGGATTTGATTTATGTTTCGATGTCATACGATTTTACCAAACTGTTTGAGGTGCAGATATACTCCATTTTGGTATATAGATCAATTCTTCATTAATGTTAATGATTTTTGGTGTAGAATTCCATGTGATCTTCCCCTTGTCGGTTCTATGAAGCTGTTAACTTTACGTTTTATATGGTGGCAATACCACAAAGCCCGATGATAGGAGGGAAGGGTTATAAACAAATTTAAGCACATAAACTCGATCAACCTTAGCTTAGTTTATGTAGGCCTACGTAACAACATGGAGATGAAATGAAGAAACAAGAAACAACGATTAGCTTAGTGCTAATCTGTGTTATTGCAGGGGTGTTGTTGCTTACTGGATTCCAGCATTATAAAGATCTATCCCCTCATCAGACGATAACTAAATTCTTCAATAAGCTATTTAGCGCGGATATAGATGAGGATGGTTTAGCGAATTTATTTCCTAGTGAAAATATTGGAATATACGATCAGTTGCATTTAACTGATAATCGTTTAAATCAAATCACATCAGATGATATTGTTCGGGTTTTTGGAATACATCTTCGTGAAAAAACCAATGGACCTGTAAGTTATGAAATATCGAGTAATAGTGAGTTAGCTGGTATTAATTATAATGAAGGCAAGTTTGTAAGTTATGATTCTGTATTAATACCTTTTTATGAAATATTTCCAAATGGTTTCAATGAGGAAAAATCATATCCAACTGTTGTTCTCTTTTCAGGACATGGCAAAATGGATGAAGTCGCATTCGATGATGACTCATATCAGAAAGGTCTTGGTTTATATTTGGCTAAACAAGGTTTTCTTGTTTATATAATGGAGAATAGAGGTATGGGTAAACTATCATACTTGGGTGACCACATGAGGATAGATGCGGTAGCTCGCATGGTTGGCGGTTCATGGTATGGAGAAATAACTACCGATGCCTTATTTCTATTAGATTTGGTATTTAACAAGAACTACACGGCTAATATAGGCGTGGGAGGAGTTTCTACTGGTGGAGCATTGAGCATGTTAACCAGTGCAATTGATGATAGAATAATTGCAACCTATGTACAAGGATACCTCGGTAGTTATAAAACAACTTTTGGAACAAGAGGTAATCATCATGATTGCAATAATATTAGTAATATTGTTAACGAGTTTGACATGTCAGACATTGCTGCTTTTATTTTTCCGAGATCAGCGATATATGTAAATGGTGAAGAAGACACATTTTATGCAGAAGATGCGATGGAAGCATTTAAACATATTGAGAATAGGTATAGTTTAGGAAATGCTGCTAATAAAGTCATGTTCAAAGCACCAAAAAATACAAAGCATGAAATGTCTGTCTCTTTAGCGTTAAATTATTTTAACAATGAGTTGGTGAAGTAGTGTGCACAAAAAAGGGGAGCTTTCTGTTTCTTGTGAACTTTGAATGGCACACAATACAAGCATCACTCCTTAAAGTTTTACAACTTATGTGCTAATTTCTGTTAACCTTTCTTTCAACTGAAATACTTTATAAATATTCTGTAAATGCTTATCAAACTGCGCCCTAGACAAAATCAAATATAGCTTTTATGGTGTCATCGTCTAACTTCCAAGGCATTAACACTTCAAAATCCTCTAGTGTTTTGTTGTAGGCAAATTCAATATGAAGCTTCCAATAGGCAATTGTGCCAAATCTTCATTACTGGTTGTACATTTTACTGAACTCATTTAAGTTCAAAAAATAGCAGGAATAATTAATAAATTATGTCTTGTGAAATTGCACGCCATGAGCAATCAAAAACTGCATCGAGTTTTTCTGTCAATGATTCGTCTAAAACGTTGTCCAATTTAAGTTGGATAAGGCGAAGTGCGCCGCCAAATACAACAGATACGGCTATCATTTGATCCATCTTCCGAACTTCGTTAGATTTCATGCCGTCGGTGATCATATTTTTCATGATCATAAAAGGTTTGGTTGAACAAATAGGGGCGACGTCATTGATAAATTCTCGGTGTTTTGCAAAGAGCATATATCGCATTACTTCTGGTTCATTATCCGCAAGTTTAAAGAGTAATTTAATTATTTCGTAACAGCGTTGTTTGGTGGTGTCATATCGTTGTTCTATCTCATTAAGACGAGTGCTCATTTTTTCAATCAGGCTATCATAGAGTGCTTTAGCAATACCTGTTTTATCAGAAAAGTGATGATAAATTGAACCAGTACTACAGCCAGAGGCTCTGACGATATCTGGTATCGAAGTATTAAAATAACCCTTTTCTGTAAATAGATGGAGCGCAGTATTTAAGACTATGCTGGGCACATTTTTTTTACGTGATTCTGCACGCATAAAGTAATCTTACATCCTTTAACAATTTAGAATGGTTTATTGTGAATTATTTGTGAGTGATTTTTGAATTTTGTTCCTCACTTGAGCTTTTTCTATTTTTTAATAAAAAATAAATAGCTGTTAAGGAGATCAAACCATATCCCACTCCCACAGCTAGGCCCCAATCTAACCAGGGGCGTTCAAAACCATCTCTTGTGCCCATTAATGGAAAGGACAATAGAACTGCACCTAAGATTAAAACACTTACCAAAGCGATAAACCAATAGGGGACTTTTAAGGGAGGTTCTTCTTGAGTTTGTAACATTTCCCAATCTTCTAAACCTTTTTTTGGTCTATCTTCTTGCGCTAATTTGTTGTCTTTTTCTTGATTAACACGATGCGTATGATTTTTGTCGTTCATGATGAATGCCCCATTTCTGTATTTGAAAACTCAGTCAATCGGTACATGAGGTAATTGCTGCTTGAGAAGCCCCATGAAGTTATTTTAATAATAGAAAGAATGTTCATTCTAGTCAAGGATGAAAATAATATCTATGCAAAACAAAGTGTTATAAAATCACCTTTTTACCCGTTTTAAATATTATGACAATGAACTGCTTGCTAGTTTAATTTAACAATTCAGGCAATAAAGCTTATCCTATGAATATAATTTATATATGAGTGCTGCGAAGCGAAAATTAACTGATCATAGATTGATCTGTTTGAAAGATAAATTTAACCCTATAAATTAGTTTATACTGGGAAGTGAGGAATTAGGTTGTTATTTATATTAGAAAAAGATTTGTTATCTGGAGCAATAAATGAATTTTGAAAAAGTAATTTTCGCGTTTTTTATTGTATTAGCGCTTACCTTGAATTTTGGCTTTTTTCTGGGTGATATCGAAAATCCTGTGCACCATAATGTTTACGAGTTATTTGCTGCTATAGTTGTGAGTTTCATTGCAACGGTCTTGAAAGCTGGTGATAAAACGCATTTGGGTGCGGTTTTACTCGCGACTAGCTTGGTTGCAGATCTGCAGTTAATTGTTGCCGCGATAATTTGGGCTGTGGCTGTACATGTCACAGAGACTGGCTTAACACCTAGTACGATGAGCGCCATTATTTCCTTATCCGGTGGTGCGCTACTTGCCAATATCACTTCAGTTATTTTACTTGTTTCTGAAACTCTAATGGTACGTCGATAACAGAGGTCATAAACCGTGCCAAATATCGTTTTTATACTCATACGACGGATTCGCATACCGCTTATCCTTCTTATATCTGTTTACGCTATTTCTATCACAGGGTTTGTTTTAATTCCTGGCCAGGATGATGAAGGAAATTTGTGGCGCATGGATTTTTTCCATGCGTTTTATTTTGTCAGTTTTATGGGAACGACAATAGGTTTTGGTGAAATTCCTTATGCCTTCACTGATGCACAGCGAATGTGGGCGCTGTTTTCCATTTATACTACAGTGATATCTTGGTTATATGGCATTGGTAGCTTACTGTCCCTTTTACAAGAACCTGCATTTCGTACCTTAATGACAGAGTCAAGTTTCAAAAGGGCGTTGAAACGAATCAATGAGCCATTTTATCTCATCTGTGGTTATGGTGATACCGGCAGTTTGTTAGTTAGAGCGCTAGCTGAAGCAGGTATTCGTTCGGTGGTTATCGATCATAACCAAAATAGAATAAATTCACTGGAGTTGGAAGATCTTTTATTTGTTGTACCAGGCCTTTGTGCTGATGCTTCAATTCCAGATAGTTTATTAAGAGCAGGTTTAAAACATAAAAATTGTATTGCTGTCATTGCGCTGACTAATGCAGATAACTGTAATTTAAAAGTTGCCATAACGACAAAACTTATTCGGTCGGAACTGCTAACAATTGCTAGGGCAGAAACCCATGAAGTGGAAGCTAATATCAATTCATTCGGCACTGAATTGGTAATAAATCCTTTTGATACGTTTGCTGGCAGACTTTCGTTAGCATTACAATCACCCAGTATGTATCTATTATTTCAATGGATGACGAGTGTGCCCTATGAAAAATTACAGGAACCTACATTTACGCCAAAGGGAAAATGGATATTATGTGGTTTTGGTCGTTTCGGTAAGGCGGTTTATCAGCGTTTAATTGATGCCGATATTAGTGTTGTTGTCATCGAAGCCTTGCCGGAGAAAACCCAAGCACCCCAAGGTGTTATTGTTGGTGTGGGTACAGAAGCGAAGACCCTAATGGAAGCTGATGTTTCACGTGCTGCAGGTATCGTTGCCGCCACTGATGATGATGCTGATAACCTTTCTATACTCATGACAGCCAAACAGCTTAATAAAGACCTATTTGTCGTAGCAAGACAGAATTTAAAAGAAAATGATGATATATTTGATGTTGCCAATGCAGATCTAATAATGAAACGTGGTAGTATAATTGCCAATAAAATATTTGCCATCGTCACAACGCCGTTGTTAAGTCAATTTTTTGATTTAGCATCGAAGAAAAATGATAAATGGGCAAATGAACTGGTTAGTCGTATCTGCGGAGTGGTTTCAGATAATGCCCCTAGTCGATGGACCTTGGAGATTAAAACTGGTGATGCGCCTGCTGTAAGTCTGGCTATTGCCAATAACTTGCAGGTACCGTTGGAGGTTTTTTTAAGAGATCCTCGTAACCGAAATGATCGTCTTAGCTGTATTCCTTTAATGTTAAATCGTGGTCGTGAAAGTATCTTATTGCCTAAGGAAGATGAGATTTTACAAAAAGGTGATCAATTATTATTTTGTGGTGAAAATTGTATGAAAGCGCATATGAATTGGATTGCTAGAAACCACAATGTATTTAATTATGTGCTGACTGGTCGTGAGCACAGCAGTAGTGTACTTACCAAATTATTTAGTCAATCTAGCTAAGTTACCAAGATTTAAAATTGGCTATTAAAAAATTTACATAAACTTAAAGTGTGGAGGATTTATTAATGAAAAAGATAAAAATTATAATAGGGATGATAATCATATTTTCAATTTCTGCTTGCGCAACTATGCATCCTGACTTAATTGCTGAAGGCGAGGTGGAAGTGGCATTAAATAAGTCTAACGATGTTGATTTTAGCAAAGTCGATGTGCATAGACATGACGGAACAACTCAAATAGAAGTTGTAGTTCGACCAAAAGAACGTGAACGTATGTTTACAGTCGGTTCCATTAATGTATTGGTAACTAAGCCAGATGGAAGTCAAGGAAAGTTGGTCTCGGATAGAGCGCATATCGATCGACACAAAATAGGAAGTACGCTACAACATGCACATTTTGTTATTTTTGTCCCACATGTGTTACAAACAGGAACCAAATTAACAGTGACTTATTCGCCATCAACAAAAAAATAAAATTAAAAATATGTATTTAGTAGTTGGGTTTAATAACAGGCTTGATTATTGCTATCCAATACTAAACTCATACTAAAGTAGTGCTTCAGGACATGTTTGACCATAAAGATAACTTATCTGCGTTAAATTCAAATCTTCCTTTGAAGCAAAAGCTCATATCAGCTCACCAGACGATTCAATCAAAATTCCCATTTGTCGCAAGAATTGCGGTGAGTTTATATGATCCAGAAACTCGGATATTGAAAACATATTTGCACAGTAGTGGTGATGATAATCCATTAGAAAACTACCAGGCTTTATTGGATGAGGCACATTCGCTCAAAGAAATATTAAAAATGGGGCGACCACGTGTGGTTAATAATATGCTTACATTTGAAGGCAGTAATAACACACACGCTAAACGCCTGGGTCGCCAAGGATATACTGCAAGTTATACTATGCCTATGTTCGAGTCGGGAGAATTTTTTGGCTTTATTTTCTTCAATTCATATGACGGCGATGTTTTTACAGAAAAAGTACTCAGTGATCTCGATGTTTATGGCCACCTGATATCTTTGATGTTGCTCAGCGAGTTTTCAATAATAAAAATGATGACTGCGGCTGTTAAAACGACAAGTCAAATTGTTCATAAAAGGGACCCCGAAACTGGTAGCCATCTAGATCGAATGTCTCGATATAGTCGTATAATTGCGAAAGCACTTGCTGAAAAATATGAATTAGATGATGAATATATAGAGCATGTTTTTATGTTTGCTCCTCTACATGATATCGGAAAAATAGCGATCCCTGATAATATTTTATTAAAGCCTGACAAACTTAATGACGATGAAGCTCAAATTATGCGGACTCATGCCAGTAAGGGTCGAGAGATGATCGATGAAATGATTGAAAATTTCAAATGGGATGGTGTGCCGAATATTGATATTCTAAGGAATATTGCAGAAAGTCATCATGAAGCCGTCAATGGGAGTGGGTACCCTTTAGGTAAATCGCAGGATGAAATACCACTTGAGGCAAGAATTGTTGCGGTGTCAGATGTATTTGATGCTTTAACCACCAAACGATCATATAAAGAAGCATGGAGTAATGATGAGGCTATTGCAATGCTAAAAAAATTGGCTGGCGAAACACTCGATAGCGATTGCGTTTCTGCTCTCATAAATTGTAGAAAAGATATTGAGTCCATTCAAAATATATTTACGGAAAACGAATTTGGTTGAAATTAATAAAAAAATTAATAATGCCACATCCTTTATTAAAGCGGTAGATTAACTTGGGGTTTTGTTACTTATCGCGAAATTTATTAACTCACATACCTTTTTCCATATTTTTCTAAGGTCTGAATCCTTATGTATTCAATAGAGAAAATAATTCGTCTTTTAAAGCAAGACGTTCTTTTTTCAATCCATCTAAGTAATCATCAGATGTGTTGTTAGCGCCACTTTCAATTTTTTCAATTTCTTTTGTCGTCTCGTTATACTTTTCATATAATGAAAGAAAATGAGCGTCATGCATTTTTAAATCACGAATTTTATCTTTATGGTTAGGAAACTCATGCGCTAAATCGTGTTTTTCACCAATCATTGTATACTCTCCATTAATCTTATAAGACACTGCCCATTATAGCATATGTGAATTAGGATAATAATGGAAAAGCCATGAGTAGGACGGCTTGTATGTAAAATAATTTTATAAAATTAATGAGGTTCGTTGATGGGATTACAAATTGAGGAAAACAAAACCAAAGAAAAAACAAAGAATTTTTCTCTATTTACTTTAGGATTTCGACCCTTTTTCTTACTTGCCTCAATATTTTCTCTATTGATTATTAGCTTATCGCTTGTTCAATTCTCAGGTGGAATCAAGCTATCAAGTTATTATACTTTAATTGATTGGCATGCGCATGAAATGTTATTTGGTTACACCGTAGCTGTTATTGCAGGTTTTTTGTTTACGGCAGTAGGTAACTGGACGGGCATAAAAATAATTAGCGGCTGGCAATTGATTTTAGCATCATTTGTTTTTGTAGTCGGGCGTTTATCACCATTGGTAAACGATTTACCGCACTGGTTTATTGCTTTGTCTGATCTTGCTTTTATTCCTTTGCTTGCATTGATAATTTCAGTGCCAATTATCCGTGCAAAGCAATGGTCTAATTTTGTATTTGTTCCACTCCTACTTTCCATGGCTTTGGCAAATCTTTGTGTTCACCTAAGTTTATTGGGTGTGATATATCTTCCCAACATGATGGGTAATCAGGTCATGTTGTATTTAGTTGTTATATTGATTGTTATAATGAGTGGTCGAGTTATTCCATTTTTCACTGAAAGAGGTATCAAAGGAGTCAAGACTAAAAAATGGAATTGGATTGAACGTTTATCCCTACTAAGTATTATTCTACTAGTTGTGTCCGACATCGTGCTTGATGATAAAACAATCACTGCATATGTTGCTTTTTTAGCTGCACTTGTTCACGGTATCAGGTTATTTGGCTGGTATTCTAATAACATCTGGCAGGTTCCTCTGGTTTGGATATTACATATAGCCTATAGCTGGTTCATTGTTGGGTTTATTATTCAAAGTATAGCAATATTTAATATTAATGAGAGTCAATTGGCCTATCATGCATTGACTGTTGGTGGAATCGGTATAATGACTTTGGGTATGATGACTCGAGTGAGTCTTGGTCATACTGGTCGCGAAATGAAAATCAATAATTGGTTATTAATATCTTTTATGTTGATTAATATTGCAGTGGTTATCAGAGTTATCGTCCCTTTGTTGTTCCAGGGAGATTACCTGTTGCTAATTCAAATAGCTGGCGGATTATGGATTGTAAGTTTTCTTATATTTTTATGGGTATTTGTACCCATATGGATTCGTCCTCGTATTGACGGAAGAGAAAGTTAATAATTTTTAAGTTATATAAAATTCAACACTCTATGATCTTCTTACGACCATAAAGTGTGTTTGAGGCTTAATGTAAAAATAACTATTTTGTCACGGCTTCTTTAGCTTCCTTCGCTTTCTTTTTTAACTCTTCATTCATATCTTTCATTTTGTCGCCTGCGTCTTCCATCATTTCATCTGCCTTTCCACCCATTTCTTCCATTTTTCCTTGTTTTTCACAGGCAATAATGGTGAATGAGAGCGCTAGGATAATAAATAGGTATGATAGTGTTTTTTTCATGTGATTTTCCAAAGTTGACTTAAATTTTTTTTGAATCGGGGTTTAAATTCAGGATTAAAATGGTAGAGACTAATATTAATTAATCTCTACCTCTTTGTATATTACTATGCCGGTTTATTTAAATGAACATCCATTTGAGGATAAGGAATTGAGATGCCTTGTTCGTCAAAAGCTAATTTAATCTTTTCTGTAAGGTCAAATTTAACTGCCCAATAATCTTCAGATTTTACCCAAGGCCGTACAACAAAATTTACTGAGCTATCAGCTAATTCAGACACAGCGATTTGAGTTCCCGGATCTTTTAGAACACGTGGGTCAGAATTAATGATATTTTCCATTATTTCTTTAGCGTCTTTAATGCTATCGTCATATCCAATTCCAAATGTTAAATCAATACGTCGCGTATCTCGCGCAGAGTAGTTTATTATGCTACCACCGTAAATTGTACCATTTGGAACGATAACTTCCTTATTATCACCTGTACGCATAATTGTAGTAAAAATAGAAATACTCTCAATAATTCCTGCTACACCACCTGCTTCAACAAAGTCACCTGCTTTAAAAGGACGGAAAATCAATAACATGACGCCAGCGGCAAAGTTTTGCAATGATCCTTGTAGAGCTAAGCCAATCGCTAAACCTGCGGCACCTAATAAGGCAATTAGCGAGGTTGTATCGATACCCAATTGATTCAATGAGGCGATTACGACAAATAATACTAGAATTGTTTTTAGAATAGATGTTACAAAATTTAGCAGAATGTCATCCATTTTTGTTCTGCGAAGTATTCTTTTAAGTACACCGATAATAATGCTAACGACTATTTTACCAATAATAAATATTAGTAAGGCAAAGAAAATGTTTAATCCCCAAGGGATGACATAGTCAGATATTAAGGCATTAATATCTAAATTGGTTAAGAAATCTTTTAGCATTGGTATAACTCCCTATATTTAATCTACTTTTTTAATTTTAATTCAACATATAATTGACGTTGACTTAATAAATAACAACGCCGTCCAACATCGATATTATACGCATATTAAATTAAATTATTGTAAAGAAATGTTAAGGGATTGTTGAGGTGTGAGTTTCATCAGGGGAACATAGGTATTTTATTCTAAAGTAAAATAGAAAGTTGAACCTTTTCCAACAGCACCTTTCGCCCAAATTCCTCCGTTGTGTCGTTGCACAATTCTTTTAGCTGTTGCTAAACCAACACCTGTGCCTTCAAATTCATTGTCGGAATGTAATCGCTGAAATGGGGTAAAAAGTTTGTAAGCGTAGTGCATATCAAACCCGACACCATTGTCTTTTACATAAAACACATTTTTATTCTGTTTAACAGCTACGCCAAATTCAACCCTGGGGTATGATGTTTTTTGAGTATATTTCCAGGCATTGCTTAATAAGTTTTCTAATAGAATTCGTATTAACGATGAGTCGCCTGTAAAGGTAATGTCAGGGCAAATGTAATACTTAATAGTTTTTTTGCTGGATTGATTAAGTTGTTGACAGATATCATCAGCCATTGTGCTTAGATTGAATGAACTTTGCTGTAGCGATTGTTGTTGAATTTTTGATAATCGCAACAAGTCGTCTATAAGGCCGTTCATATCTTCCATCGTCTTGTGGGCTCGACTCATATATTCTAAAGCTTCAGCATTGGAGTTTGTATTCATCTCTTCCATAGCCGCCTGGCAAAAACTTTTTGCTCGCCTTAGAGGTGCGCGAAGATCATGTGAAATTGCATAACAAAAAGACTCTAGTTCTTTGTTGGATGCTTCAAGCGCAGAGAATTCACTGGTTTTACTCGACTCAGGAGCTGATTTATAAGTTTGAGTTTCCAATGTTAATGCTCCTCTGAGAGAGAAAATGAAGTTTCTATAATGACTATTTTGGCATTTGCCACAGAATACTCAAGCTTGTAGTCGTCGAATTAACAATACTTTACAATTACCCTGGGAATTATGGGTTAAACTTTAATTTGAACAACGAGGTGAGTAGGTGAATTTTATTTAATTGCTTCAGGTAGGACTTCTTGAACGGCATTGACGACGTTTGTGTCAAAATCTTTATCTCGAATTACACTACAATCTGGACCTTTAATCTGTAGATTTTCTTCCAGTTTATTACTACTAAACATAATAACTTTAATGTTTCTATTAAGGCAGTTTGTCGAACGGAGGGAATTTACTAGAGCTGTCCCACTTAAAGACGTAATTTCCTTACTAACTAATAACAAATCATACTTTACGAAAAGTAATCGAGAGAGTGCTGCCAATCCATCATTGATAACAGTTAGCTTTATTGAGCAAGGGCGTAAAATTTGTTGTAGCATTAATGTATTGTGCCTGGAGGAATCAACTATAACACCTAACAAATTGTTTTTTGATAATGACTTTTGGTAATTATATAATTCGCTTTCTATTGACGAATAATTAGGATTTTCTGTGTTTAAGGCTTCTTCTAAAGCACGCCTCATTAAGTCAATATATTTCATGTAGGTGTTTGTAGAAGATTCAGTATAATCGGTGAGTAAATCTTCAAATTGGTGCGAAATATTGGATATAATCGCTAAGTCGTATGAACCGAACCGGCGGTACCTTTAAGATTATGAACGCTGCGATACAATTCGGCAAGCATATCACCCGGTGATTTTGCTTTCTCTAATTTGAGAAGTTGTTGTTCTAAATTATCGAAGACTGTTGGCAAGTCCGCCAAGTAGTCTTTGCGATAGTTTGCCATCAAGTCTTTAATTATAACATTTTTATCTGTTTTCATTGTTAAAATGACCTACTTATACCAAGGTTTTATCTGCTGATCATTATTTAGATAAATTATCAAGTGTGCATTTTTACGACAGCTATCTACAAGGAACTAAGTTTGCTAACTTACTGCAAAATTACTCCGTGAGCAATATTAAAAGACGGAATTGGCTTCTTTTGAATAAATCTATCAAGCAAGGTATTTTGTAATATTTACATTTTTTAACAAATAAAAGGGGTGATCATGTGCCCTGAATCGTATCATCGGTTAAACTATGTAGAGCAATTATTTTGATAATTTGGATATACAATGAATTCAGACAGTAAACGAATAGCGATATTGGAAGACGATCTAGCACAGGCGGAATTACTTCAGTCTTGGCTTGGTGAAGTTGGGTATGCCAATATTTTATATCAAAATGGGAAATCACTCTTGCATGGACTCAAGAACGAAAGCTTTGATCTATTAATTCTTGACTGGGAGCTTCCTGATACTACAGGGGTGGAAGTTGTAAAGCATGTTAGAGATACCATCGATTGGCATATACCGGTTTTATTTACAACAAATCGCGATAGCGAAGAAGACATAGTGACGGCATTAGAAGCAGGCGCAGACGATTATCTCATTAAGCCATTGCGTAAAGGAGAAACCTTCGCACGCTTAAAAGCGCTGGTGCGCCGATTGATGTCAGATGAGAATAAAAATTCCCAAGAATTGAGTTACGTACCATATACACTTATTCCTTCCGGGTCTGTGGTAAAGCTAAGGGACAAAAATATCCAGTTGACTCCAAAGGAGTTTGAATTAACCAAATTCCTTTTTCATAACAGCGGGCGTGTATTGAGTCGAGGTCATATTCTTGAGAGTGTATGGGGACAAAGACCAGACCTTAATACCAGAACTGTCGATACGCATATGAGTCTATTACGACAAAAATTGAACCTCAGACCGCAAAATGGCTGGCGTTTGAGTACAATTTATCGACATGGTTATCGATTAGAAGAAATTCAAGAAATTAATAATTAGTTTACTAATCGTCGATGTTTTTGAGTACCATGTTCGTTAGCCTTTAATCTTGTTTATTTGTTGAGTAAATTTTATGGCCAAATGTTCTTTGTGCTTCTTGATTTTGATATTGTGTTCGTTAAATGCGCAAACTGCGGACGAAGACTGGGTATACACTACTCGTCCTGGTGATACTCTATGGGATATTAGTAAAACTTATCTTATCGGTGTTGAATATTGGCCAAAAGTGCAAAAACACAATGCCATAGCTAATCCGAAATTATTACCCCCAGGTTCAAGATTACTCATACCCGTTAGTTGGTTAAAGCAACAGCCCTCGCCGGCGGTAATAATTGCTGTAAGCGGTAGCGCAAAAGTAAAAGTTGCCAATAAAGAAGATCCGCTGCCCATTAGCATCGGTATGGAAATTAATATTCAAAGTAAAATAATTACTGAAGAACAATCAACGGTTATATTACGATTTGCTGATGAATCCAGACTGGTTATTCAACAGAACTCTATTGTTGATTTCAATATACTCAGCGCTCATGGGACGAGCGGTATGGTTGATACAAGAATGCGTCTGCAGCAGGGGCGTATTGAAAGCCGCGTTAAACCGTTTAAAAATAAGAAATCTCGGTTTGAGATTACAACCCCGGCTGCTGTTGCGTCGGTACGAGGAACACAATTCCGGGTGAGTATGAATCCTGAGTCATTAACCATGTTTAGCGAAGTCATTGAAGGAAAAGTTGCAGTTGCCAGCGAAGGTGTGACCCAAATTGTACCGGCCGGATTTGGTACGAAAGCGGTAAAGGGTAAACCTCCAGAAAGTCCTAAACAGCTATTGCCCGCAGTAGATTTATCCCAAGTAGTCAAAGTGTTTAATGCATCACCTGTCAATATATCTTGGCCGCCATTAATAGGAGCTAAAAGTTATCATGTACAGGTCGCTCATAGTGCTGATTTTGTTAAAACTTTTCTAGATAAATATGTATCTGTGCCAAATTTTAGCTGGAATACAACGGAGATTGGTCAATTTTCGCTTAAAGTTAGCGGTGTTAGTGATTCGGGTAGTGAAGGATTAAGCTCAGTTCATCAGTTTTCAGTCATCAATGACTTACCTGTGCCAAAATTAGTGGGGCCACGGAACAATTCTCTTGTTAAAAAGCAGAACCCCGTTTTTCAATGGCTTGGGCATGCTGATGCAAAAAGTTTTCAATTGCAGGTATCTTCTAGTCCAAATTTTGATGTGGTTGAATTTCAAGTTAGTGGCAATCAGCAACATTACTCTGTGCCAAAGAAATTGAAACCGGGCACTTATCACTGGCGTGTTGCAAATAAATATCATAAAGGAATAGTTGGGAAGTACAGTGAAACCTATCAATTTAATATAGAGATGCTAGATAATTAATCATTCAAAGAGTACTTAATTTAAACATACCATAAATAAATTAACATGAAACCTCGCTCAACTATTAAGTATTCCTTTTCTGAGCAAATCAAACTTGCTGTTGTATTAATCATTTTTTGCTTAATCTTAGTTTATACCGATTGGTTAAGGGATTGGGATCAAAATATTTATGATGTTCAAATGAGGGCATCATCAAAACCGGTTCCAGATGATATTCTCATTGTAGCTATAGATGAAAATAGTCTAAACGATTTTGGCCGGTGGCCGTGGCCTCGAAATGTTCATGCATTGCTTATTGACAGATTAAGTGCGTTGGGTGCAAAAGCGATCGTTTTAGATATCATTTTTTCTGAAAGAGACAGAACTGATATTGAGGCCGACAAAGCTTTGGCTAAGTCAATAGAATCAGCGGGTAATGTTATTTTGCCTGTTCTAGTCGAGCAAACTCGCTTAGGAAGTCAACTAAAAGAAACATTACCTTTACCGATGCTCATTGAAGCGGGCGCATCCTTAGGTCATGTGCATGTGGAACTGGATGCAGATGGCATAGCGCGTAGCACTTTTCTTTATGAAGGGTTAGGCAATCCGCATTGGCCTCATATATCACTCGTTGCTATGTCATTAAGTTCGGACAAGAAAGTAATAAAACCGCCTACAGTAAATAATAAAAAATCCCCTTATAGTTGGTATAGATCCGAACAGAGGCTTATTCCGTTTCTTGGCCCACCGGGTCATATTAAACGGATATCTTATGGTGATGTGCTTAAGGAGCTAGTAGGTCAGGAGAGCATTGAAGGAAAAACGGTGTTTGTTGGAGTTACTGCAACAGGTTTAGGTGATGTATTACCAACCCCCGTGTCCGGACTTACACACCCTATGCCTGGCATTGAAATTAATGCTAACATTTTTGCAGCACTACGCGACAATAGTCATATTCAATTGATGTCAGAACACTGGCGAATTGTTATTTCACTTTTATTTATTATTTTGCCGGTGATTTTTTTTCCTCGTATTAGTCCACGTGCTGGTTTAATTTTAAGTATTAGCTTAATTGCCACAATCGGTTTTTTGAGTTATTTTTTGTTGCATTTTACACAAATTTGGTTTGCGCCTCTGGCTGCCATGATTACGTTGGTTTTAAGTTATCCACTTTGGTCCTGGCGCCGTTTAGAATTTACAACACATTACTTAAATAGTCAGATTAAATTACTCAGTGACGAGTCTGGATTAACACCGGACCAATCCATTGGCGCTCAATTATCCAGAGCTGGATTTCTTAGTGAAATTCTTGACTGTGAAGGCTGGGCTATTTATAACCCTGATGACAAAAAGCAAAGTGGTACTGATAATTTTAAGCAATTACCACCTAAGCAATTACCACGAGATAAATGGACTAAAAAACATAATTTTTATTGGCTTAAATTGAAATATCAAAATGAGTTTCAATATTTGGGATTGAAGCTTGCAAAAAATGGCGCGTTATCAGAACAACAATTGCAATTTCTTGAAGATTTTAAAAATAATTTATCAAATAAACGTAAAGAACCTCGAAAAGATACGCTAGAAATCATTGAGCACCAAATATTAGAGGTACAAAGCGCGACTGCAAGATTGCGTGCCATGCGTCGTTTTGTTTCAGCAAGTTTAGATCAAATGGCGGATGCTGTTATTATTTCTTCCGCATTGGGGGAAATAATATTATATAATCAACAAGCTGAACAATTATTAGGTAAACAAAACCTAGAAACTCAAACTTTTCTAAAGATCCTTTCACAAAATAAGTTAAATGAACCGATGCTTTGGAAAGCTCAAATTTCCGATGTTTTAACACAACGAAAAAGTATACATTTACAAGCAAGTCATTTATCTGCTAAAGATTTGCTTATTCAAATTACGCCACTTATCACTTCAGGCTCACGAATCAACGGACTAATCGCGAGTTTTTCTGATATTTCCGATATTAAAGATGCCGAAAGAAAGCGTCATGAATATATTAATTTTCTTTCACACGATTTACGTTCGCCTTTAAGCTCTGCCTTAGCACTAATCGATTTGTCGACTTATGATAAAAACAGCATTGATAAACGCAATATCAATCGCTTAAAGCAATATACCGAACGCGCTTTAGGGTTAACGGAAAATTTTGTGCAGTTAGCAAGAGCTGATAATTTAGATAAAATTAACTTTCAGGAACTGGATTTACACAATGTTTTACTCAATGCTAGTGATCAACTATGGGAGTTAGCCACAGAAAAACAAATACGCATTGAAGTCGACACCCAGCTTAAATCTGCGGATTGTTTTGGCGATGCCAACTTGTTAGAGCGAGCATTTATCAATATTTTTAGCAATGCCATTAAATATAGTCCAGAGAACACAACGGTTAAAACTATTTTAAAAAGAGTAGATGGTAGTTTTTATTGCACTATCAAAGATCAAGGTTACGGTATTCCAAAAAGTGAAATCCCACATTTATTTACTCGATTTCATCGAAGTTCACAAGCTGATCAATTAAATATCCCAGGTATCGGCTTGGGACTTACTTTTGTAAAAACTGTGATTGAAGGGCATAACGGGAGTGTTTGTGTAGAAAGTGATTTAAATGCAGGGTCAACATTTACTGTCATTTTACCCGTGCATGAGTCCTAGGTCGATAATGTAGATTGAAATAAACCTTAGTTAAAATGCTGGTAATATTATGATCTTCATAACTTTCTTTACGTTTTTTAACAATTAAGCGCTTTCTTATATAACCACTATTGTTATAATTCCCCCGATCGAAAAAATCGAAGAACAAATTCTTAAATTTGAGGAAAGACAAGATGAAAAAGTATACAATTATTGGCGCTGGTTTATTGGTAGCGAGCCCTTTTGTAATGGCAGCTGAAGATGGTATTAC
>Ga0316207_10000531_pt1 | contig 59271 bp, 52 predicted proteins | sample 6weekpyrite_MG_FD_204943 | JGI IMG/M metagenome (GOLD analysis project Ga0316207, IMG submission 204943) | Microbial mat bacterial communities from mineral coupon in-situ incubated in ocean water Damariscotta River, Maine, United States -... | ecosystem: Environmental > Aquatic > Marine >...
GAAGCCATTGTTCCTTATCCAAATTTAGCAAACGAGGGGTGTTTTATTGCGACAGCAGCGTTTGGTTATTATTCAGCACAACAAGTTCAAGTACTAAGAGACTTTCGGGATGGTTATTTGTTAACAAATGACGCTGGACGTGCTTTCGTGGACTGGTATTATCACTATGGTCCATTTGCGGCAGCATTCATTAATGAATACGCCATTTTAAAGCCATTGACCAGAGTACTATTATATCCTCTCATTCTGGCGGCAGAATTGCTTGAAAAGTCAGTTGTAGGGTTTTTCTTGTATGTGAGCTTTTCTTTTATGTTAATGCTTATGATGATTAACACTCTTGTTTCTCAAATTCGTAAAAGAGTATGTGTTATATGATTCGAAAATTATTTGTTTGCAGTTTACTCATGTTGCTGCTGATTCCAACCATTGTTCAATCGGCTCAGCTGCAGCCACGTTGGACTTTGGAAATGAATGCGGGCATGTTTGAACCTGAGGCTGACAACTGGTTATCTTACTATGGTAGTAAGCGTATGTATGCTGTTGGTGGGTCGGTGGCATATCGACTGTTGTATGTATTGGATTTAGGTATGAGCGTTGATTATGCACAAGATCGCGGTACCGGTTCATTACCCATTAGTGGTATACAATCTGGTAAGGTAACGTATCGAATATTGCCTGTGGACTTATATGCGTTATTGCGATTGAGGTTTACAGAGGGTCAATGGTTGGTACCATATGCTGGCGGAGGTTATACCCGTTTCGCTTATCACATAAGTACTTCTGGTCAAGATGCAACACGTGGTTCCGTTAATGGTTATCACGCACGTGCTGGTTTGCAATTGTTATTGGATCCATTAGATAAAGGTTCGGCAAAAGAAATGTTGAGATCTTACGGCGCAATAAATTCGTATCTTTATTTTGAAGTGAAGCGCTCACGAGCTGAAGCAAATTCTGCTATTCAAGGTGATCCGGCCATTCAATTAGGTGGTTATAGTTTTAAATCGGGTTTAATGGTCGAATTTCGTTAGAGACGTATGGTTATTTCTAAAAAGTATCAGACGCCCGTTAGACGCCCATATATTCGAAACCCTGCCAAATAAGTCCCAATTGCGGAGCCAAATGAGCTGAGTAAGAAAATAAGCAAAATTCGTGTAACCTGATTTGACCACCAGCCTTTTAAGCTGCTAGCATCTTTTCGCAAACGACTAAAATCACCCACTTGTGGCTTGCGTAAATAGATTTCCATGCCGGCTGTTACCATGCCAGCCCCAATCATCGGATTTAATGAAGTGAGAGGCGCGGCAAGAAAAGCTGTCAAAATGGTGAGCGGGTGAGCCATCGCAATTAACGCACCTAGGGCTGCCAAGCCACCGTTGATAATGACCCAGTCCATGACTAATGCCATACCCAAGTCAGGGCTACGCGAGAATCCGATAATAAATCCAGAAATAATCAGTGCGACTATCGCCCATGGGATATATTTGAGCCATGTAGAGCCAGGGGGGATGGTGTCAAGTTCTTTCAACGCTTGATCTGGATTGGTAATTTGTTTTTCTTGTATTACTTTTTCCATGCCGTTCATGTGGCCAGCGCCAACGACTGCTAATACGTGATTAAAATTGTTTTTGCTTAGTTCAGATTGTAAACGGGCTGACATATATTCATCACGTTCGCTGATAAGGGGGCGAAATAAATCCCTTTCCTCTTCCGCAAACTGGGAAAAAGTTGTTTCCAACATATCACCTTCTTTCAGGTGTTCGATGTCATCCTCGCTCACTTTTTCTTTGCTGATTATGCTGGCAAATAAGCCGCTAAAGAGATGAAATCTTTTCCACCAAGGCACGTTACGATAAATTCTTTTCAGCGTTGTACCAATTTCTCTGTCAATGAGTAATACTGGTAATTTGGCTTCTTTTGCATCATTTATTGCTACCCGCATTTCAGCACCGGGTTCAATATCAAATTGTTCTGCCATTCGTTGTTGATATGCCCCTAAAGCGAGGCTTGCAGCGACCATGCTGGCTTGTCCTTTTTTGATCACTTGGAACAAATCCATTTTTGCCAAGGAGTCAGGATTAACAATAGCGTTATGGCGACTTGGACATAATTCCACTGCAACTGCGTCATATTCACCTGTGGCGATAAGCTCCTGTACTTTATCTGCGCTTGCGCGAGAGACATGTGCTGTGCCTAATATTGTGACTTTATTGCCATCTATATCTAAAGTAACGATTGGCTCTGAATGAGTTTGCTCAGTTTCTGGCGAGATAGCATGGTTTTCAATGGTGTCAGGCATATTTAAGAATTCTAGGGCTACGTTTAGTGGTGTTTTAGTTGTATGAAAATTTATTATAATGAATTCAGGAGAATATTAATAATGGTGATATGGTTTTTTTCTGGAATTTCATCGTTTTATCATTATCCTAAGGCGTAAAATATGCGGAATTTATTAGGATAATAGCAACAATTGCACCGTCTACTGATATATTGGAAATCATATGAAGCGAGTTTATACTGGATCTGACTTGGTGAGTGCACAAATGATGAAGGATTACCTTGTGTCATTTGGCATTGAGGCATTTGTGCAGGGCGATTTGTTAATCGGTGCAATTGGTGAAATACCGGCAAATAGTTATCCTTCAGTATGGATTACAAATGATGATGATTTTGAACGTGCTGAAGAGCGTATTAAAAATTATGAAACACAGCGACCTGATGATCAAATCTACAGCAATGTTTGGAAATGCTTAAAATGTAATGAGCTTATTGAAGCCCAATTTACTTGCTGCTGGAAATGCGGTGCTGAACGTGATGATTATTGAACATATTTAACTAATATCCAATATTTTCACCACTACTTTGCGGTAATTCTTGATCGCTCACCATTGTATATAAAATTCTCGCAACACATTCCGGTGCGATAACCGTATGTTGGTTTTGTGAGCTGAATAAAGTGGTTCTGAGTTCTTTTCGGATCTCTCGATCGCCAGATAAATCAAAAATTACATCGACACCTTCGCCCTTGTTAATGATTTGATCAATAGACATATTTGTGACGCCTAATTCTTGAGCGAGTTGACTTCCTTCCGTAAAGGTACTTTCAGATACACCAATGACATTAACGCCTTTATTTTTTAGGCCTATCATGGCCTTGAAGAGTTCAGTGCCAGCGTTGTTTAAACCGATAATTGCGATATTTTGGTTTTCCATAATTTCCCCAGTAAATTATTTAGATGTTTTTTATTTGTTTTCTTTGTTACTTATTTTTGAATTAATTTTCGTCAATAAATCAGCATTTAACATGCTGAAGGCTATATTATGCATAAAATTGGCCAGCAATTCGTAGGCTTAGTTATGCATATCAGGGAATAATTTCAAAAACGATTAGAGATTTTAAATGGTCTTGATAAGTGAATTTAATTTACTTTTTTACACATTAAACATAAATGCCATATACATCCATAGCTTATGACTTTTTTTAAGAATCCTGATTTTTACTGACATTTTTATTTGTGTAAAAAGAAAAAATGGGAGCTGGTAATTCAATATTTTTGTGCTAGATATTAAGTAAAGTCCCAGGATTATTGTAAAGTACTCTTGCTTCTAGTCGCATCAAATAAAGTTAATACTAAAATAATTTTTTAACTTAATTTACGAGTATTCAGGAGTTTTGATTGTTGCAAGCAATTGATCGACAATGGTTGAGTTTTTTCCCTATCTTGAATTCCATCCAAACTTCTGCTTGGAATAAAATGCTGGAGAATGCAATACACTTAAAACTCAATGCTGGACAAATGGTTTTTAGAGATGGAGAGTCATGTCAAAATTATTTGTTAGTATTAAGTGGGGTTGTACGCGTTCAAAAAATTTCTCAAGATGGTCATGAAATCACGCTATATCGTTTGCGAACGGGCGAAGCATGTGAGATTACAACAACTTGTTTGTTGGCGAATGACTTTTATCATGCTGAAGCCATAGCTGAGTCTGATGTAACGGCAGTATTGATACCAAAATATTATTTTCAAATGGCATTGTCAGAGTCTTCAGAATTTAGGCGTTACGTGTATAAGAATGTTGAAGATGGCATTAATGTCTTACTTAATTTGATTGAAGATGTAGCCTTTGGTCCAGTCGATTCTCGTATAGCGAAAAATTTAATTTCAAATAAAAATAATAACGGAGAGGTTTTTACAACACATCATGAGATTGCCTCGAACCTTGGGACGGCTAGAGAGGTGGTTAGTCGGATCTTGAAAAAATTTGAACATAAATCGTGGGTTAAGTTGCAGCGTGGAAAAATTACTATTTTAAATTTCCAGGCGGTATCAAGTTTAGCTGAGCCATTAAGCTAATTTTATTTTCTTTCCAGTTGGATGTTTTTCTGTTTTATTCTTGTATTTTTGTCTTTGCTTATCTTTTTAAAAATTTACCTCTGTTCGTGACTATATCACCGAATCAAATTAATCTTACTCGGAAAATATCATTATGTTGATTTTTTCACATTGTATTAGCGTGCTTTTGATGGCTTATTTGGCCAAGCGTCGCTATGTGAAATTGATTTAGTGAATAAGCGGATTATGCCTAATTAGGAGAAACGATATGGCTAAGGTAAATATAAATGTTGTTGAGCAAAACCTTGGAATGTGGGATAGAGTTTTTAGGTTTTTTTTGGGTTGTGTTATGTTAGCGGTACCGTATTATTACATGACGCAAACTGGAAAAATGGTTGAAGCGTGGTATGGTTGGAGTATGGTGCTATCAATTTATCCATTTTTAACATCAATTGTCGGTTGTGATATTTTGTATAATATTTTTCATTTAAAGTCATGTGATTTATCAAATCGGAACCGATGCGGAAGTTTTCCATTTGAAGTTGATGCATATCTAGGACACAATCCAATTCCAGAAGATGATACTGAGCATACATTAGAACATAGTCATCATGATGTTCGGCATGTTTAATGAGGTATAAGGTAAATGGCGCCAGCTTATCAATGTTGGCGTCTAGCCATTGATAATATTTTTCTTATCTAATTTTGAATTGACTAATGAATGGTCTGTGATGGCAAAGAGTCCCACATCGGTATCTGCATCAGCGGGGTAGGTTGCTGTAACAATGGTAACAGAGATCTTCAGCAGTTTTCCATCGCCGATATTTATTGGATTATTTTCAATGGCTTCAATTAATCGCTGTGTTGTGTCTGCGGCACCTACTGAATCGGTTTCTGAAAGTATTACCGCAAATTCATCGCCGTCATAACGAGAAGATATGTCTGTGGGTCGAACAGTGGCAGTGATTTTATTTGCTACGGAACATAAAACAGAATCTCCGACGAGGCGCCCATAAACTCTGTTTACTTCTTTGAAATTATCGATATTCATGAGTAGTAAAGAAAAGGATCGGTCATAACGTTTCGCTCGAATGATTTCTGATGAAACTTCTTCTTGTAATTTTGTTCGATCATACAATCCTGTAAGATTGTCGTGTACTGATAAATAACTTAATTCGTTTTTTATGTGTTCAAAGCGTTCTGCCATTGTATTGAAGGCTGTGGCTAATCCGTCTAATTCGCTGTTGGATTTTAAGCTGATTCTAGTGCTTGTTTCACCTTTTCCAAAAAGGTTAACTGTTTTTTCAAGACGTTTAATTGGTTCGATAACGGACTGCCCTAGAGATAATGCAGCTAGAATAGCCAACAATAAGCCTAGGCCAAAAACCAAAGATAACATCGCAATGGATTTCCATTCGTTTTCTTGAGCGGCAAAGCGTAATTGCTTGATTTTTTCCAGCGCGCTTAAGTTTACTTCATCCAGCAATGATGCGCATCGCTCTAGATGCCGACCAAATTGATCGACCTTTGCCGTTAAGACACTAGCTTGTGGAATGTTGTCGGTGGTGAGTAAGCTCTCGCCTAATGTCTTGGCTTCATGCCATTCATTTTGGGCCAATGTGATGACAGCTAAATCTTGCTCAGTGAGTCCTTCTTGTTTCGCCATATTTTCCAATAATATGTCAATGTCAACACTTAAGCGGATAAATGCCTCTCGGTCAGCAGATTCACCTCGGTTTAGATAAAGATGAAAAGGCAATTCTGTTTTGAGAATCTTGCTCTGGGTTTTTTGAATTTTCAATAACTCGTCCAATGGTGAATCGACAATTTGAGTTAGTGAGTCATTGCTGCCACGAATGGAGTTGTATGCGCTGAACATTAATAAGGCAGCGGGTAGTACCATCACGAATACGCTAATAATGATACGTGAGCGCAGTGAATGCAGATATCTAAATGGAGTTTTTATTGTCATATAAAGAAGTTACAGTTCTGATTAAGTCTATCGTTACTTCTATTTCGGCTAAAACATTTATATTTGTACATTTCTCACTAAAAAGATAAAAATAAGTTCTTTTAGCTTAAAAATTAGCCATGTTTCAATAAATATTTGATGGACTGAGGCGTTTTTTGGTATTTTTTTGCCTGCTTAAGTTTGAGAGCCTGGCGGTAGAATAGTTCCCTGAAAAGTGGAAAAATAAAACCGCAACAGTTTGAAACTGTTGCGGTTTCTGGGGGTGTATTTAACCCGGGAGGAGGTTAAATACGGGGTAAGATGACTCTTCTGTTGTTAATATATCAACCACATTTTGAGTCGCCACAATTTAGGCAAGTTAAGCAACCGTCCATTTTAATCATGGCTTTGGTTTGACATTTGTTGCATAACTCCGCATTAGCTGGAAAATTGCCATCAGGTGTTTCTTCTTTGCTTTGTTTTCCTTCAATTTCGGCTTTTTTGGCAGCGATAAATTTTTTCTGATGTTCATCAAGGCCTTCGCTTTCAATCATGCCGATCATTTTCATATGTTGCTCAATGACGTCGCCAATTTCTGCAACTAACGAGGGCATGTATTTCCCGCCTTTTTTAAAGTAACCACCGCGTGGATCAAATACCGCTTTTAATTCTTCTACTAAAAAGGTTGAGTCACCACCTTTTCGAAAAACGGCTGAAATAATTCGGGTTAACGCAACAATCCATTGAAAGTGATCCATGTTTTTTGAATTAATGAAAACTTCAAATGGTCTGCGGATTTCATGCTCGGTATCTTGATTTAAAATCATGTCGTTAATCGTGACATAAAGTGAATGTTCCGATAGAGGCGTTTTAACTTTATAAGTTGAACCTAATAGCATTTCTGGTCTGGCGACCTTTTCATGCATGTGTTCAACTTCAATTTTTGGTTCTTGGGCAACTGCTACTTCTTCAGCGGCAGTTTCTTCTTTTTCATCGTTTATGACGCTATAGGCAACGATTTTTTTTTGAATTTGAATTCCCACTTGTTATCTCCTAAAAAGCTGGGGTATGTATTAATATTATATTAGGTTATTACTTAGGTTGCCTTTGATTTGTTTGCTACAAACAAATCAAAGGTGAGCTGTGTAGGTTATTAAAACTTGCCATAATAACCTTCTTTCATCGCATCGTATAAATTGGCTGCGGTGTGAGTTTCGCCATCGTATTCAATTTCTTCATCACCTTTGACTTCTAAAGTACTGCCGTCATCTAGAGTAAATTTATACATGGTGTTTTGTAGATCTTTTTCTTTAACTAATACGCCTTGAAAAGCTTCGGGGTTGAACCTGAAAGTCGTACAGCCTTTTAGTCCTTGTTCATATGCGTAAAGATAAATATCTTTAAATTCACCAAAGTCATATTCTGTAGGTACATTGGCTGTTTTTGAAATAGATGAATCAATCCACTTTTGAGCAGCGGCTTGAATGTCAACATGTGCTGTTGGCGAAATATCTTCTGCAGTAATAAAATAATCTGGCAATTGTTCGCTTTCATTTTCTGCATAAGGTTTGGCATCGGGATTAATCATTTCTCGATAAGCGAGAAGCTCAAATGAGCAAACATCGACTTTTTCTTTGGTTTTTTTGCCTTCACGAATTACATTACGGAAATAATGATGTGCAAAGCTAGGCTCTATACCGTTACTTGCATTATTGGCCAATGATAATGAGATTGTGCCGGTGGGTGCAATTGAACTGTGGTGGCTGAATCGAGCGCCAACTTCCGCGAGTTCTTCCACTAGCTTAGCGTCAATTTTTGCAATTTTTTGCATATAACGGCTGTATTTAGCGTGCAGTACTTTACCCATTAATTTGTCGCCAACTTTATAGCCATCTTTTTTCATTTCTGGGCGTTTACGTAACATTTCTGCCGTTACAGTAAACTCTTCTTCCATGATAGGGGCAGGTGATTTTTCTTTCGCGAGTGCTAAGCCAGATCGCCAGCCTTGCACTGCTAATTCGCGGGTGACTTCTTCAGTAAATACCAAGGACTCTTTGGATCCGTATTTCATACCCATCATTGTAATCGTAGAGCCAAGTCCAAGATATCCCATGCCGTGACGACGCTTGCGTAGGATTTCTTTTTCCTGTCCCTCCAGTGGTAAACCATTTATTTCAACGACGTTATCTAGCATGCGAGTAAATACATCAACAGCTTTTCGATATTCATCCCAGTCAAAATAAGCGGCATCAGTAAACGGTTTGCAAACGTAACGTGTTAAGTTGATTGAGCCTAATAAGCAGGAGCCGTAAGGTGGTAAAGGTTGTTCACCGCAGGGGTTTGTAGCGCGAATATTTTCACAAAACCAGTTATTGTTCTGTTCATTAACCTTGTCAATGAGAATAAAACCTGGTTCTGCAAAGTCATAAGTAGACGTCATGATCATGTCCCAAAGACGCCTGGCTTTAATTTGACGATAAACCTTGCAAGCAACTTGACCGCTGTCATTTGTAATATAAGGTTTGGTTTCTGGCCAGTCACGCCAAACAACTTGTTCTTTTTTTCGCAAGTCAATTTTATCGGCTTTGGCCTCAGATGATGTCAAAGGAAATGCCAATGCCCAGTCGCTATCACTTTTCACCGCTTCCATGAATTCTTGGGTGATCAATAGTGACAAGTTAAATTGACGAAGTCGACCGTCTTCACGTTTGGCACGAATAAATTCCATAACATCTGGATGGCCAATATCAAATGTTGCCATTTGTGCACCTCGTCTACCGCCAGCAGAAGAAACGGTAAAACACATCTTGTCGTAAATATCCATAAAGGACAACGGGCCGGAAGTATAAGCGCCGGCACCAGAAACATAAGCACCTTTGGGTCGTAAGGTTGAAAATTCATAGCCAATGCCACAGCCAGCTTTTAGGGTCAGGCCTGCTTCGTGTACTTTGCTAAGAATGTCATTCATAGAATCGCGCACAATACCAGAAACCGTACAATTGATGGTTGATGTGGCTGGTTTGTATGCTAGAGCACCGGCATTGGACATAATTCGACCCGCAGGGATAACCCCTTTTCTTAGAGCCCAAAGAAATTTATCTTCCCATTCGGCACGTTTATCTTTGGTTTCTTCAACTTCCGATAGTGCTTTTGCAACACGTTGATAAGTTTCATCAATAGTGTTGTCTACGGGGGCACCTTCTTTGGTGCATAGGCGATATTTTTTTTCCCAGATATCCAGAGATGCCGGCTGATAATCAATGTCGGTAACTTGGTTTGGTACTGCTTTTAAGTGTGCTGATCTTGTGTTAGCGGTCATGCTGCATCCTTTAGGTTAAGTCATTCGATAATCCAGATACTTTTTTACGATATCGGGTTTAAAGGAAATTTATCGCCCCTGCTCGTTGTACGTCTGAGATTTCAAAACACTACATCTTGTAGTTGTGGGTTAAGGTTATGTCTAATTCTGGTATCTGTCAAGACAATACCCTTCAGCCTCGGTAATTATTTATTGTATATATATCAATTGGTTACAAAGCTGCCATTTAGAAATCAGTAACTTACGCAGGATTTGTTTGCTGGTTTAGTAAACACTACATGTAGTGTTTACCGTCTTAGGCACTTACATCTGGTGTTGCTAACTAAAAAGTGCAGTTATAGTGAGCAATAGTGCTGTAAATGGCGGGAGATTTAGTGTCAAATTTTTGCTTACTGATAATTGGTTTTGTTTGTAACTATGAATACTTCCATGGGCTTTGAATTGCCCTCTTAACAATGGCTCCCTACTTAAACAGATAAAAACTGGTAGAATGCGGTTTAGTTATTTAAAGACGTTAAAAAGGTACGGAATGCAGTCGCCAGTAAAAATTGTTGCTATTTGTGGCAGCCTTAGGCCTGAAAGTTATACCCGAAAGGCTCTGAATATCGTGTTACGCGGGGCGAAAGAAGCCGGTGCTGAAACTGAGCTGTTGGATTTAAAGGACTATCAATTGGTCTTTTGCGGCTCTAACATTGATGATGATGGTAATGAAATGGAGTATCCACAAGATGTTTTGAACTTGCGAGCCAAGGTGAAAGTAGCTGATGGTATTATCTTGGGCACACCTGAATACCATGCAAGTTATAGTGGAGTTTTGAAAAATGCGCTAGACCTTATGGCGTGCGAACAGTTTGAAGGTAAAATGGTTGGGTTAGTAGGGGTATCTTCGGGAGCGTTGGGTGCAAATACCGCAATAAATTCTTTACGCTCTGTGGGGCGCTCATTACACGCTTGGGTTGTGCCGGAGCAGGTGTCGATTCCTTTTGTTGATAGTGCTTTTGATGCAAATGGGGAGGCGCTCAATAGTGAGACAAATCAAAGATTGATCGGCTTGGGTTTACAAGTTGCGCGATTTGCGACTTTGCATAACTCTTCACATGCCCAGGAATTTATTAAGGCTTGGGAGGCAGCACCTCAAAATCCAGCGGTTTAATTGCTTTAAGTGAATTCTGCCATTGGATATCAAGCGTTATACCGGGTGTTTTTTGAACTCGGCCTATTTCGTTTTCATACCAGCCATTATCGTGTAAGTGTGGTTCGGCTTCATAAGCCCACCAGTTTCCGTTGCTATCACGAGCAATCCAGCGAGCCCAGTTTGGTAATTTGTTAAAATTAATCATTTTTTGAATTTTATTGTATGAATAAACTAAAACTAATTCTTTTTGTGTCACTTTTTTATTGTAGTACTTTTTTCGCCTTAGCAGAGGCGTCATCTGCACCCGAAGATCATTTGCACGGATTGGGGGATTGTACACAGTGTCATGTAGATGGTGTGGACATTTCTAAAATATTGCTTGCAGACCAATCATGTAAAACTTGCCACAATGCTGATGAATTAAAAATATATATTAACAACTTGGCAAATGGTAAATATGCGTCTAAAAATAATCAATCTAAATCAGAGGCCGCACTTTCATCAGATAAGGCTGCAATGTATTACGAAAAAACCAAGATTGGTGTTGAACCCAATAAAATGGTGAGAGTTAATGCAGGTGTTTTTACGATGGGCAGCGATGAACGCTTATCTGATGAGGGGCCGCAACACCAAGTGGATTTGCCTACGTTTGAAATTGATCTTTATGAGGTGACGAATGGTCAATATAAACAGTTTATTGATGCAACGGGTAGAAGATCTCCTTCTCATTATCGTAATCGAACATACCCTGAAGGTAAGGTAGATCATCCGGTAACATTTGTAAATTGGGAGGATGCCGGGGCATATTGCCAATGGGTAGGCAAGCGATTGCCGACAGATCAGGAATGGGAAAAAGCGGCTCGAGGTCTTGACGCGAGAACCTATCCTTGGGGTGATAAGTTTGCGGAAGAAAATGCAAATACCCCGTTGCGTTGGAAGAGTTTAGGTAAGTTTGGTGATACTACACCTGTTGGTATGTTTTCAAAAGGACAAAGTCCGTATGGTTTACATGATATGTCGGGTAATGTTTGGGAGTGGACATCTTCCTGGTATAAGGCGTACCCAAAAAATATAACAAATTCTGAAAATTATGGTGAGCGATATAAAACTTTGAAAGGTGGTTCATGGTTTGATTGCTCGTTTTATAAATGTGGCATTTCTGCGCCGGTCTACAACCGAGCGTTTTTTGCCAAAAAAGTGAAAAACGATACCTTTGGTTTTCGTTGTGCAAAAGATCTATGAAAAAAATAATTGGTTTTACAATGGTGTGTGTCAGCGTTTTTGCTTGTGGCAAAAATATAACAACAGATATGCCTAAAACACAAAAGCCTGAAGCAGCAACCTTAAATGTTTCGTTGAAACATGTGCCGGCAGGTGAATTTACAATGGGCAGTAATAAAGTGGATTCGGAAGGAATGCAAGAACGTTATGGCTTTCCTGCGCCACTTTATTTAAACGAACATCCGAAAAGAAAAGTTAGCTTAAAGAGCTTTTATATCGATGAGTTTGAAACAAGCAATCGACAATATAAAGAGTTTCTACTCAAGGCAAAAGGTGAAGATCGTGGTCAAGTTCCTGCGGCTTGGGGGCAGAATGGTTATGGATTGGCATTAAGCCAAATGAAAAGTATGGAATTAAAAACACTACGTGAAATTGCTGCTGAACATTTTAAATTGGATATGGATACTCGGGTCATGGAGCGTGAAGCGTTAATTACCGCGATGTTGGCCCAGCAATTAATTGAGGATAAAAAGCCGGTTGCTGCTGTGACATGGTTAGATGCAGATAAATATTGTCGTTGGCGTGATGCGCGTTTGCCAACGGAACAAGAGTGGGAAAAAGCGGCGCGAGGAACCGATGCCCGAGAATTTCCTTGGGGTAATGAGTGGGACCCAAAAGTTACTAATACTGGTGATGACGCCGAGGAAGAGGAAGGGATTGCTGCGGTAGGGTCATTTAAAAACAATGCATCGCCTTATGGGGCATATGATATGTCGGGTAACGTTTGGGAGTGGGTGTCAGATTGGTATGATGCAATTCCAGGCTCAGATTATACTGATGTAGAGTATGGTAAAAAAAATAAAGTGATTCGTGGTGGCAGTGGTGGTATGGGACATTATGCGATTAGTTATTTTTACCGCAATGCCACACGTCAGTATGCGCCGCCGGATACAATGGCTGAAGATATTGGGTTCCGCTGTGTGCAAGATGGTATCTAATTTTTTAAATGACGAGGATAATATGATCTTACGATACCTCGACTCCAATAGGCCGCCACAATTAAAAAAAGCATGCCGAGTATGAGAACTCTAAAGAATATGAATAGTCCAAAGATGGCCATGATGAAAGATAGAAATCCGATTTTTAATGGAATGGTTTCATCGGTATAAAGAGAGATATCGTAAAGGCCTTTGATTGTAAGTAAAACCAGAGAGAAAAAAATCGGTACAGTGTAAATTTTTTGCGTTAGAAAATGTAACCCATTTTCAGTGAAGAAAGTGTTTAGTATTTCCAGGTCGGCGAGTAATATTCCGGCAATGAGTGACGCATAGGCTAAAATGATATTTTTCATGCGATGTGTTGTTTATGGTTGTATTTTCATATTGAGCATAACGTATTCCAGAGGTGAATAGCAACGATGATTAAAAAGCATTTATGTTTTTTGTTTTTAATATTTTTTGCTAATAATATGGCTCAAGCTGGCATTCCTTTGCAAGCTTTGGCAGAAGCAAATGGCCAGAATATGCCATCTTTGGCTCCGATGTTGGATCGGGTTACTCCCGCTGTTGTCAATATATCCACTCGCAGTTTCGTCCAAGAAGCTGATAATCCATTGTTGCAAGACCCATTTTTCCGCCAGTTTTTTAATTTACCAGAGCGTGCTAGAAAACGAGCGTCGCAAAGCCTTGGCTCCGGTGTCGTAGTAGATGCTGAGAAAGGTTATATCATTACAAATCATCACGTTGTTGATAAAGCAGATGAAATTACGGTTACATTGCGCGATAAACGGAAATTGAAAGCCAGGCTTATAGGCCGCGACCCAGATACGGACATCGCTGTGATTCAGGTTAAAGCAGATAATTTGACTGCACTGACTTTTGCAGATTCAGATAAGCTGAGAGTTGGTGATTTTGCTGTCGCAATAGGTAATCCATTCGGTTTAGGGCAAACAGTGACATCAGGAATCATTAGTGCATTAAGTCGCAGTGGCCTTGGTATTGAAGGTTATGAGGACTTTATTCAAACTGATGCATCCATAAATCCAGGGAATTCCGGAGGTGCGCTAGTCAATCTTCATGGTCAGTTGATTGGCGTGAATACGGCGATATTAGCTTCTCGTGGTGGTGGTAATGTGGGAATTGGATTTGCGATTCCTACCGCATTAATTAAAGACGTCATGCAGCAATTAATTGAATTTGGTGTTGTTAAGCGCGGTCGACTAGGCGTTTATATTCAGGATTTAACACCTCAGCTTGCCAAAGCATTTGATATGAATAATCTACGGGGCGTTGTGGTTTCGCAAATAATGCCTCAATCACCAGCAGCGGACGTGGGTTTAAAAGCGGGCGATGTGATTACTTCTGTTAATGGGCGGGATGTTGATAATTCGTCCGATTTGAAAAATATAATTGGCTTATTACGTGTTGGGCGAAAAGTTGATCTAGTCATTGTTCGAAATGGTCGTGAAAAACATTTATCTGTGGTTGTGACTGAGCAGGAGCAAGCTACAATTGATGGAGCGAAGTTATCAAAACGATTAACTGGCGCAATTTTGGGAATTGTTAGTGAAGATGGTAATTGGTCAGAGCGCGTAGAAGGTATTGAAGTAATATCTGTGGAGCCAGATTCTTTGGCGTGGCAAACGGGATTGCGTGATAAAGATATTATTCTCTCTGTGAACAGAGTGTTGGTGCGAGATTTTCGTGAGTTAAAGAAGGCGTTAAAGCGAAGTCGTCGAGGCTTGTTGATTAATGTCCATCGTGGGGAAGGGGCATTGTTTTTACTGGTTCAATAGAGATAAAGTTATCAATCGGCCATGTTATTGCACATATGTAGTTAGTTCGGGTTGGGATAAAAAATTTATAAGCCGGTTAATACACTTAATTTGATAGCCGTCCTATAATCTATTACAGTATAACATTATTTGTTAATATAGATCATTATTCGATCTATTATTGAATTTTATTCATCCTCAATAGGGAATTATATGCAACAAGACCCCATTTCTTTACCTGGTGCCAAAGTAGAACGAAAAAATACCACCTGCTATATGTGTGCGTGCCGTTGTGGGATTCGCGTCACTCTAGTTGATGATGAAGTTAGATATATTCAAGGAAATCCTGACCACCCTTTAAACAAAGGGGTGATTTGTGCAAAAGGTTCATCGGGAATTATGAAACAGTATTCCCCAGCTCGAATTACCCAGCCATTGCGGCGAAAGGCTGGTGCTGATCGTGGCGAGGCGGAATTTGAAGAAATTTCCTGGGACGAAGCGTTTGATATTATGGAAAAACGCTTAGCTCATCTGCGCAAAACTGATCCGAAGAAATTTGCATTTTTTACTGGTCGAGATCAGATGCAGGCCTTAACTGGCATATTTGCCAGGCAGTATGGTACACCAAACTATGCAGCTCATGGTGGTTTTTGCTCTGTTAATATGGCTGCCGGGATGATTTACACCATTGGTGGTTCATTTTGGGAATTTGGTGGTCCTGATCTCGAACGTTCTAAATTATTTATTATGATTGGAACAGCGGAGGATCATCATTCGAATCCACTAAAGACTGAACTGGGTAAGTTCAAAAATGCTGGTGGGCGCTTTATTTCTGTCAATCCTGTTTGTACAGGTTATTCAGCAATCGCTGACGAATGGGTGCCAATAAAACCGGGTACTGATGGCGCATTACTTTTAGCGCTCATTCACGAGACTATTAAGCAAGGTCTTTATGATAGAGAATTCTTAATTCAATATAGCAATTCAGCACAATTGATTAATTTGGATGAAACATCAGATGAATTTGGTATGTTTATCCGAAGTGCTTATGAAAAACAGGACGAAGGTGTTATTCATCCACAAGATGAATTGTGGTGGGATAGAAAAACCAATAAATGCGTAAGAACACATACTGAAGGTGCAGACCCCTATTTGTTTGGAGAATACAATCTTGAAGACGGGACGCCAGTAAAAACAGCATTTCAAATGTTGGTTGATCGTGTTGAAGAGAATACGCCAGAATGGGCTGAAGAAATTACTGGCATTCCCGCAGAGACGATTCGTCGCTTAGCCCATGAAATGGGAATTACTGCTCGTGATGAAAAAATTGAATTACCTATCGCATGGACTGATTGTTGGGGTAAAGATCATGAGTCAGTGACGGGCAATCCAGTATCATTTCATGCTATGCGTGGATTGGCTGCTCATTCAAATGGTTTTCATACGATTCGCGCATTATCCATTTTGATGTCTTTGTTAGGTACAATAGATCGGCCAGGCGGGTTTCGGCACAAAGCACCCTTTCCTCGTCCAATTCCTCCTTGTCCGAAAACACCCAATGGTCCTCATGGCGTAAAACCAGAAACGCCATTAGGTGGTATGCCTTTAGGTTGGCCCGCAGATCCAAATGATTTGTTTGTTGATGAGCATGGAGAAGCGATTCGTTTGGATAAGGCTTTTTCGTGGGAATATCCTTTATCTGTTCATGGCATGATGCACAATGCAATTACCAATGCGTGGAAAGGCGATCCTTATCCAATTGATACGCTATTTATATTTATGGCGAACATGGCCTGGAATTCCACCATGAATACGTCTGAAGTTCGCAAAATGCTGAACGATAAAACAGAAGATGGCGAATATAAAATTCCATTTTTGATTGTTGCTGATGCCTTTCAATCTGAAATGGTGGCTTATGCCGATTTAGTATTACCAGATACAACATATCTTGAGCGTCATGATGTTATGTCGATGTTGGATCGACCAATCTCTGAATACGACGGTCCCGCAGATTCAGTTCGTATTCCGGTTGTTCCGCCGACTGGCAACTGTAAACCTTTTCAAGAAGTTATTATTGAACTGGGTGGACGTTTAGGCTTACCTGCTTTTATCAAAGAAGACGGCAGCCGTAAATTTAAAGATTATCCTGATTTTGTCACCAATTTTGAATCAGAGCCCGGTTCGGGTATTGGTTTTCTTGCTGGTTGGCGTGGCAAAGAGGGTGATAAGTTTATGAAGGGTGAACCCAACCCTAAGCAGTGGGAAATGTATGAGAAAAACAATTGTGTTTTTCATTATGAATTGCCCAAGTCTTATCAATACATGCGAAATTGGAATGAAGGTTATTTGGAGTGGGCGCGTTACCATCGTTTAACGCGTTATGTTGATCCCATTAATATTCATATTTATTCTGAAGTGCTACAAAAATTTCGGCTGGCAGCGCAAGGTAAATATCCGGGCAAACAACCGCCAGAGAGATTGCGTGAACGCATAGATACTTATTTTGATCCATTGCCATTTTTTTATGATTCACTAGAAGGGCAGTTGAGTAATAAACAAGAATTTCCGCTTAATGCGATAACACAACGGCCTATGGCCATGTATCATTCTTGGGATTCTCAGAATGCTTGGCTGCGTCAAATTCATGCGCATAATTATCTTTATATGAGTCCCAAGCTTGGAGAGGAAGGTGGTTTTCAAGACGGTGATTGGGTTTGGGTTGAATCCATGCATGGCAAAGTTAGATGTATGTGTGCATTTAGTGAAGCGGTGGAGCCAAATACTGTTTGGACCTGGAATGCAATAGGTAAAGCATCGGGTGCATGGAATTTGGAATCCGATGCCAATGAATCTCGCAAAGGATTCTTGTTAAATCATCTAATTTCTGAAGAATTGCCAAAGGATAAAAACGGACAAATATATTCAAACTCAGATCCGATTACTGGGCAAGCAGGTTGGTATGATGTTCAGGTAAAAGTGTATAAAGCGGATGAAAATGATCATAAGGTGACATGGCCACAATTTAGTCCGATGAAAACAGTGCCAGGACAAAAAGAAAGGAAGTCAATTCTTGCTTATTTTGCAGGAAGAGCGGGAGGAAAATCATGACACAATTAGCATTAGTCATTGATTTAAATATTTGTGTAGGATGCTCGGCTTGTGTGACGAGTTGTAAACAATGGAATACCTCAGGATCGGCGGGTCCGTTGGTTGATGAAAACCCTTATGGCGCTGAGCCAACAGGGACTTTTTTTAATCGAGTTCAAACTTACGAAATTGGCGAGTATCCAAAAACGGAAACTTTACATTTTCCAAAAAGTTGTCTGCACTGTGAAGAGCCTCCTTGTGTACCAGTTTGCCCCACAGGTGCTAGCCATAAACGTGAAAGTGATGGCATTGTGTTGGTCGATTATGACAAATGTATCGGTTGTAAATATTGCTCATGGGCATGTCCGTATGGTGTCAGAGAATTTGATGAGCACCAAAAGGTTATGAAAAAATGTACTTTATGTGTTGATCGTATTTATGATGAAGAATTGCCTGAAGCTGAACGTAAACCGGCTTGTGTGATGGCGTGCCCCACGGGTGCGCGTTTATTTGGTGATGTGCATGATTCAGAATCAAGTATTTCAGTGACAATTCGAGAGGCAGGGGGCTATCAATTGATGCCAGAGTGGGGGACGCAACCGTCAAATCATTATTTGCCGCGGCGTAAAAACCATTCACATATTCATGAAGATGAACTTGTACGAGTTGATAACCCGCTCAAGAAAGAAGAAATTCCAAAACCGAATCGCGATGATCCTTCACTAGAAGATGCATCAAGTTGGTAGAATATTTACTCGGTTTACTGTTGATTTGTCCGAATAGATTGTGTTTGAACGGCGTAGGTAAGGAACGATAGTTTTGTACCGGTACAAATCAAAAGTTAGCTGGGAATTTATTGATTATCTGAATGATTAAATAGATTAGTAATAAATAGGAAAAATTATGCATCCCGCATTTTCAGTTATATTTTTAACAACACTTATTGGCGCAGGCCAGGGTTTGTTTTTGGCATTGTTTCTAGTTGAGTCGTTATCAATTGTTGAAGTACTGCCGGTTCAGTCTGGTGCGTTTTACGCCAATGGTAGTTTGTTTGCGCTTGCCTTGCTGGTTGGTGGATTGGTTGCTTCTTTTTTTCATTTGGGGCGTCCAGAGCGGGCATGGCGTTCAGCGACTATGTGGAGAACCTCCTGGCTGTCGCGCGAAGTTATTATGTTGCCCGCGTTTATGTTAGTCCTGTTTTTATATGCGATGAATCATTATTCATTGGGCGATGCATCTAGCGCATCTGTAAATGGTGAAGTTCAAATTACTGTTCTACTTGGTATAACTGGTGTGATTCTATGTTTTGCCTTATTTATTTGTACAGGGATGATTTACGCATGTTTGAAATTTTTACAAGAATGGCATACGCCATTTACTCCAATTAACTACATACTTTTAGGAACCATGTCTGGATTTACATTGGCAGCAGTGTATGCCAGTGTTAGCTCACCTACGCTATCAAAATTTTACGCAGGCTGGGCCTTGATGCTCACGATAACAGCATTTATTTTTCGTATGGCATCTTTAATGCGAAATAAGCGTTTAAAGCATAAATCTAATTTAAAAACTGCGTTGGGTGTTCGGCATAATAAAATAGTACAGAAAACGACTGGCTCAATGGGTGGTTCATTTAATACGCGAGAATTTTTTCATGGAAAACCACCTGAATTTTTTCAAACGGTTAAGTGGTTTTTTCTGATTGCAGCTTTTGCTATTCCATTTTTTATGCTGCTGGCATTTTCAGCATCTGAAAGCTTTGTTTTATTTTTTATTATCTTTTTGGTGCAGTATGTTGGTTTGGTTGCAGAACGTTGGTTTTTCTTTGCGCAGTCTAATCATCCACAAAACTTATATTATCAGTCCATCTCTTAATACTTCTTTGCCATAATTATTGCTGAGTGACCATTTCTAGGATGGGCTAGCAACATCGCCTGTGTCGTTGGCTTCAGTAGTGGGGTTTAATTCTCTGGCGCGAATACTATTTGGTGTTTGGTTTGAGGATTCACTTGAAGGATTTTCATCCGCATTTTCTTCTTTAAGTAATTCTTTTATTTTTGGAGGTAACGCAAAAAGATTTCCAACCGTGTCAGCTGAATTAATATCATCAGTGCTTACACCTGCATTTAATGCTGATTGTTTAAGTTTCTCATTGTCAAATTCCCCGCTTGCAATTGCGGCTGTTAATATATCAGGAGCTTCCTGAGGGTTTGAATTCATCATGTCGCTAATTAGATTGTCAGGTGTCATGCCTGAATCGAGAATTGGATTAACAAATTGACTCGGGTCCATACCCATTTCTTTTCCTTTTTTTATAAGGTCAGGTATAAATTCTTTAGCACTTAATCCAGCGCTATCCGCGCTACGCATGATTTGTGTGGGGGGTACACCGGCATCCATTGCCTTAGAGATTATTTCTTTTTTATTGTTGGGATCAATAAAAAGACCAATTTGAATGACTTCTTCTTCGGGAGATGGGTATTTGTTTTTATTTCTCTGGCGTCCATTTTTAGATTTTTCTGCTTTCGGGGATAGCAAATTATTTGGTAGTTCACCAATAATTCTTGGTGCTTGATTGGGGCTAGAGACATAGCCATTCGAATTTTTATCTAAATTTGAAGTTCCCCCGTCATTTGTCATTGATACGCCGCCATCGATGACGTCGACAAATAGACCATTTTTCCCCGCTGAAGCAGGGCAGTCATCATTACAATATCGACCAGTAAAATCGGTTCCCCTGATGCCCATGGTGGCAACCGGTGTGGTTAAACGAAATGAGGCCTTGTTTCTTTTGCCGATTTTTCCAGTGACTGAACGAAAACCTCCGTTGATTAAATTGTAATAGGTTTTTTGTTCTTCTGGTTTTCCTGTTGCAATGAATTGCTCAATTAAAAACCTAGATGCCGGACGAACGGAAATTTTACTACCATCGGCCATGGTAATTTGAGCCTGCCCACGTTTGTTGGTTATTATTGTATCGCCAACATTAATATTACTTCCTCGACGTAAGCGTTTATTTTCGCCTTGCGAGCTCACTAACATAACTTTACCTAATACCATTTTTACCGTGCCTGCTTTAGCAAAGCTGGTGGTCGGCACTAATAGATAAATGATAATGAGTAAAAGCGAATAAATTGTATGAGACTTTAATTTCATGGGGATCTTTTAGGAAAAGAGTGTTAACGCTATATATTTCGGCGTGTGTACGAAATAATTTAGTAATTTACAGCTTTTTTTACAAAATGGGGGTACATTTATCCTAATAAAATCAATAATATAATTGATTGTTATTAGAATAATAATTTAAACATTGGGTTTCTTTGAGGCAAACTTAAATTTATATTGATATTTTATTTGCCTTATGACGCCTATTTCGGATGATATTCAGAAAGGATATGACTATTAGTAAGTAAAAAATCGGGTCCAAACTTTGGTTATGGCCAAGGCTGCACCCTCCAGTAGAGCTGCTTACGTTTACTTGGGTGGGGGTGGAGTTGTCTTCATCTGATGACTCTGGTGTGTTAGAAGACTCATCAGTTGATGTGCCTTGAGTCGGTGTTGGTGATTGTTGCACAGGTAATTGCGGAATAACCTTTATGGTTTTTGATACGGAATTGTTTTTATTAATTCCAGCATCAATTTGATTAGCCTCAACTTTAGCTTCGAATTGGTAGTCGTTAGGTACATCAGTATTTAATTCCAATGATAAAGCGACAGACTCATTTATAACTAATGACGGAATTTCGCAGTTGATAAATTCATTTACTATTTCACATTCACCTTTGTCAATGGAAAAATCTGTTACTGATAATAAGCTGTCAAGTGTGCTTTCGAAACTGACATTGCTTGCATCATCAGGTCCATGATTTTTAATAATAAAGTTTAAAACTTGGTCTTCATTTGTTGGGAGCGCTCTAGCCTTGGCATTTGCATTATTTGTAGCGAGACTGATTTCCAAATCCGATGTTGTTATAGCTCCGCCCGAGGGTTCTAATAAAAAGGCATGGTGCAAACCGTTTAGTTTTCCAATGCCGACGATACTTCCATTGAAGTTGATGTCGGTGGCATCTTCAAGCACCCAATTTCCAATATTTGATACAATGTTGTTTAAATCTAAAGCGACAGTGTTTTCCCATAAAATTGCTTTTCTATCTAATATATCAACGGTTCGTCCGCCAACAACTTGTTGATCTTCGTTTATGCTTGCGGCCCAGCTAGAGCCAATGATATTTTGGCCGAGATTGGTAAGGCCATTGGTCTTATCCCAGAGGTATGCTTGGGTTCGTAGTGCTCGTTGATCAGTTGATCCGGGCGTCTGATAAAGTTGCATACCTCCAGCTAATTGATTCAGATTATTTAGGTCACTTGCCCAGCTCATAAATATATCTGTGTTTATTGTATTTAAGGTATTAATTTCAGTTCCGTCCCAAATATAGGCTTGGATTTGTGTGCCATAGATTGATCCGGCAATCCAATTGTTGTCGTTGATGACATCGGCTGAATCCCCATTTGGATTATTTATTGGGACAAGAGATAGGACATTATTAATCCAGTAAACAGCTTGTGTGATACCACTAGTGTCTATGGCATTCCCAGCGATACGATTATTTACATTGATGGCATTGGCTTGATTACTGTTACCGCCAAAAGAATCTAACTGGGTGTGTGTGTTGTAGGTTGCATCCCACATACTGGCGATTTGAATATTATTTGAGTCGTATGTAAAACCAACAGTGGAATCAGAAGTATTTTTATCAAGGAATTGATATTCGAAATTGTTAGAGATTGGCTCTTGAAGTCCATTAATGGCATCCCAGCTAAACCCAACTATTGAGCTAGTATTGAGTAAATTTTCTCGGTGCCAACCTATAACCTTATTGTTATCGCTTATTTTAATTTTCAGATTTTGATGGTCAAAATTAATGAGCTTTAGGGGGCCGATATCTGTGATGTTATATAATGATGCTGCAAAACTATTAATTGGAAAAATCAAAGATGCAATGAAACAAATGAAAGATACGAACATGTATCTTGTATGATGCTTTTCCCTAAGCATTATGAGTTCCCCGTTATTTTTTTAATATTGAACAGGCATTATTACACTGCTTTATTTGGCAGGCAAATAGAAGTTTTTTTTGGCTAGTAATAAAAAAAGCCGGTAATGAAGCCGGCTTTTAAATATATTTAATTTACCATTTTAGTGCTAAAAACTTTCTAACTTACTACCGAAATTACTTTCGTATAAGTCTGCAAATTCTTCTCGACTAAAGCTGTGGTTTTGAGGTCCATGGTGGGCCATTTTAATTGCGCCGATTAAAGAAGCAATACGCCCAGTTGTTTCCCAATCCATATCGTGTGTGAGTCCATAAAGTAATCCTGCTCGATAAGCGTCACCACAACCTGTGGGATCTGCTAATGCTTTTGCTTTGGCGCAAGGTATTTCATGTCGATGTTTACTGGTATAGATGTGCGAGCCTTCTGATCCTAGAGTGACAATATAAGCTTCAACACGTTCAGCAACTTCGTGGGCACTTAATCCTGTACGTTGTTGTAATAACTCAGCTTCATAATCATTTACAGTAACCCAAGTGGCTTGGTCAATAAATGCTAATAAGTCGTCTCCATTAAACATGGGCATGCCTTGGCCAGGATCAAAAATAAATGGGATGTTGGCTTCTTTAAATTCCCGGGCGTGTTGAATCATACCATCTCTTCCATCTGGAGAAACGATACCAATTTTAACGTCTTTTGCTTCGCTCACTGATTTTTCGTGAGCTAAACTCATAGCGCCAGGGTGAAAAGCGGTAATCTGATTATCATCAAGGTCGGTTGTAATAAACGCTTGTCCGGTAAATTCACTTTCAATGGTTTTAAGATGTGTTCGATTTATGCCACATTTATCCATCCAATCTGCATAGGGGCCAAAGTCTTTACCAACTGTTGCCATGGGTAATGCATCACCACCCAATAAGTTTAAATTGTAAGCAATGTTGCCTGCGCAACCACCAAATTCTCGACGCATTTCAGGCACGAGAAAAGAAACATTTAACATATGAACTTTATCTGGCAGGATATGGTTTTTAAATTGATCGGGAAAGGTCATTACTGAATCGTATGCATAAGATCCACAGATAAGTGCTGTCATTTTTTTACTCCAAAAATAGTTGTCTTCATTTTAGCCAAAGATGATGCAGGCCCAAATAATTATTACATTGATTAAAGCAAGCATGACTGCGGCAGAGCCGATGTCTTTTGCTCTACCAGATAACTCATGGTGTTCAGTTCCAATCCTATCAACAATGGCTTCAAGGCTGGAGTTGAGTAATTCTACGATCAGTACCAAAATTAAACTGCCGAGCAGTAAAGCGAGCTCAACGCCGCTCGCTGCAACATAAATCGCAATGGGTGTAAGTATGGTTGTTAACCAGATTTCCTGGCGGAATGCTTCTTCAAATCGATAGGTCGCTTTTATACCTTGCCAGCTGTAATCAGCGGCTTTGATAAAACGTAAGAAGCCGCGATTATCAGCTGCCATTATTAAGCCTCAGTTGAAGCAGACCAAGTTAAATCAAGTTGCCTTGCTGCACGAACATCATCTAAGCGTTTTACTGGCATGGTGTGAGGCGCCATTTTTACCAACTCTGGATCATTTTGCGCTTCTTGAAGAATTTTTTCCAATGCGCCAACAAATGCATCTAATAATTCTTTAGGTTCAGTTTCAGTAGGTTCGATTAATAAACATTCCGGAACCAGTAATGGGAAGTAAGTGGTCGGTGCATGAAAGCCGTAATCTAGCAGTCGTTTAGCAAAATCCATGGTATTTACGCCATATTCTTTGCTTTCTTTTTTCAGTGTCACGATAAATTCGTGCGTTGCACGGCGATTTTCAAATGCGATGCTAAAACCGCGTTTCTGCAATTCTTTCATTAAGTAATTGGCGTTTAATGTAGCAAATTCAGCCACACGAACCATCCCCTCTTTACCTAATAAACGGGCGTAGATGTAGGCGCGCATGAGAATACCTGCGTTGCCCATGAATGCAGATAATTGACCAATAGTATCAGGGCATTCATCTTTATTTTTAAGATAATAGCCGTTGTCATTTTCCGCTACCAAGGGCACGGGTAAATAAGGAAGTAAGCGTTTATTAACACCAACTGGGCCGGCGCCAGGGCCACCACCACCATGTGGTGTTGAAAATGTTTTATGTAAATTCATGTGGATGACGTCAAATCCCATGTCGCCGGGTTTGACTTTGCCCAGTATGGCGTTGAGGTTTGCACCGTCATAATAAAGCAGGCCGCCAGCGTCATGAACAATTTTTGCTATGTTGATAATGTCTCGCTCAAATACGCCTAGCGTTGACGGATTGGTTAACATTAACCCTGCAGTTTGGGGTCCCACGGCTTGTTTTAAGCTTTCGACATCTACGTCGCCGTTAGCGTCGGTAGGAATTTCTCTTACCTTATAACCACACATAACGGCTGTGGCCGGATTAGTGCCATGTGCTGCGTCTGGCACTAAAATTTCACAACGTTCATGATCTTCGTTCTTATCATGATACGCGCGAATCATGGCAATGCCCGCAAACTCCCCTTGCGCTCCAGCCATAGGTGCGAGAGAAACCGCATCCATACCAGTTACATCTTTTAATATGTTTTGCAAATCAAACATGCAGCCTAAAAATCCCTGGCTTAACGATGGTGGGCTTAAAGGGTGTCTTGCTAAAAAGCCTGGTAACATAGCTAAGCTATTACAAGGTCGTGGGTTGTACTTCATCGTGCACGAGCCAAGTGGGTAAAAGTGTGTGTCGATAGAAAAGTTCTTTTGGGACAGCCTTGTAAAGTGACGAACTGCCTGTAATTCTGAGACTTCTGGCAATAAGGCTGGTTCCTCGCGCATTAGTGACGAAGGAATATTTTCCGCACTTTTTATTTCAGCATTTTTTAGTTGAGCCAGATTTACTCGTTCTGTTTTTGATTCTTCAAAGATAAGCATAATTGTCTAATTTTTTCAGTGCTAGGTTAAAGTCGGGTGACTGAGTAATGTCATTCACCAATTCTTTGTAAACTAAGGTATTGTCTTGGTCTAATATGAACACCGCTCTTGTTGCTAATCCGGCTAATGGGCCATCTACTAGCAATACACCATAATCTTCTGCAAACTTCTTATCCCGCGTCATGGATAATATAGTCATGTTTTTTAACTTATTTTGTTTGCAAAATTTTTGCTGTGCGAATGGTAAGTCTGCTGATATTACAATGACATGAACATTTTCCAATTCGCTGGCTAGTTCATTTAATGTCTTGCTTGTGTTAGCGCAAACCATGCTATCCAAGCTCGAAACTGTGTATATTAACTTGGCAGAGCCTGAAAAACTCGCTAGATTTTTTTCCTTTAACTTAGTTGTCGTCAGGGAAAAGTCTGGTGCTGGTTTGCCAACTTCGGGCAATTCGCCGATAGTGTGGCATTCCTTACCTTGTAAATATACAGTTGTCATTGCGTGTTCAAACAATTGTCGAGCTGAGTCACAAATAAAGAAATATCTTGTTCTGTTTTTGTTTCCGTAACACAAATCAATAAAGCATTTTCCAGTTCTGGATAATCATCTGCTAGACTGACACCTGCCACGATATGTTGCTCAGCCAATTTTTCTATTATCTTTGAAGCAGGTTTGGTTGTTTGAATTAAGATTTCGTGGAAAAAAGGCCGATTGAATACTTTTGTAATACCATTAGTTTTTTCTAACATTCCTGCTAGAGAGGTCATATTTTGGTGTGAAGCTAATGCCGTTTGACGGATGCCTTCAAATCCCATTATTGATAAATAAATGGTTGCCGCGGTTACTAATAAGCCTTGATTCGTACAAATGTTAGAGGTCGCTTTTGATCGACGAATATGTTGTTCACGCGCCTGAAGTGTTAAAGTAAAACCTTCTTTGCCATCAAGATCCACCGTTCGGCCGACTATTCGACCCGGTAATTGTCTGGCTTGTGCTTTTTTACAACACATGAATCCAAAATACGGCCCGCCTGAAGCCAATGGGATACCAAAAGGTTGACCTTCACCGCATGCGATATCAGCACCATTCGTACCCCAATCGCCAGGTGCTTTTAATATTGCTAAACTCATGGGATTAACAACAGCAATGACCAAAGCTTTATGCTTGTGCGCCCAATCCGTTAATGCGTCAACTTCTTCTAAGCTGCCAAAGAAATTCGGTTGAGGAATAACTAGCGCAGCAAAGTCACCTGGCTCAGCAGGTAAAGATGTTGGGTCTATGAATCCACCTTGTTTATCGTAATCGAGTGTTTCTAACGTAATGCCTTGATTCTTAACTATGGTGTGTGTTGTGCGACGATAGCTCGGATTGACGGTAGCCGGCATAAGAATACGTTTAGATTTTGATTTGCGATTCGAGCGTACCGCCATAAGTACTGCTTCTGCCAGGCCTGAAGCGGCTTCATATAAAGAAGCATTGGATACGTCCATTCCAGTTAAAGAGGCAATCATTGTTTGGTATTCGTAAATGAGTTGCAGCGTACCTTGACTAGCTTCTGCTTGGTAAGGTGTATAAGCGCTATAAAACTCCCCTCGAGTGGTAATTTCCCATACCGCAGAAGGAATATGGTGTTCGTAGGCGCCTGCACCAGCAAAACATAATGGTGTGCCGTCTTGTGCAGCGCGTTGATTCATTAATCGTTGTACATCCATTTCGCTTAAGCGTGAGGGAACCTCGCTGAGTTTTGTGTCTTTTAGTGCGGCAGGGATTTCATCGAATAATTCTTCAATGTTATTGGCGCCAATGCTGCTAAGCATTTGCTGTATATCATCTTCGGTGTGCGGTATATATGGCATGGTCTGATTAGTGTTCTTCTGATTCAATAAATTCGGCGTATTCTTCTGCATTCATAAGTTGGTCTAGTTCAGAAGAATCGGAAATTTTTACGCGATATATCCAGCCATCTGCGAAGGGGCCAGTGTTAATAGATTCTGGTGTGTCAGCAAGGTCTTCGTTGATTTCAGTTACTTCGCCTGAAACAATAGCATAAAGATCAGAAGCTGCTTTTACAGACTCGACTACACCACAGGCTTCTTCGATTGCAATGGTAGTGCCTACTTCAGGTGCCTCCACAAATACTATATCACCTAATAGTTCCTGGGCATGATCGGTAATGCCAACAGAAGCTGTACCATCGTGGGAAAGTTCAATCCACTCATGTGTTTGCGAATATTTTAATCCGCTAGGAATTTCGCTCATTATATTCTCCTATATTAGTATTTCAGCAGGCATTGCCATTTCGGACAAAGACTGGTTTAACAATTTTTGCGGGTATTTGTTTGCCGCGTATTTCAATAGTGCAAGTGGTTTCTTCACCCTGTGGAATGCGTGCTAATGCAATGGCTTTACCTAAGCTTGGTGAAAAGCTACCACTGGTGACTTCGCCTTCCCCATTACCTTCTACTATAATTTTTTGATGATTTCGAATAACACCTTTGCCTTCGAGTATTATGCCCACAAATCGAACGTCAACTTTATTCTTTTTTGTTAATATAGCTTGTTGACCGATAAAGTTTCGGTCTTCTGGTTCCCAGGCTACTGTCCAGTTTAATCCGCATTCCATAGGAGTGATGGATTCATCCATGTCGGTGCCGTAGAGGTTCATGCCTGCCTCTAGGCGTAAAGTGTCTCTGGCTCCAAGTCCGCAAGGTTTTACACCGCCTTGCGCTAATGCATTCCATAATTCTGTCGCCTTTTCATTGGGAAGCATGATTTCGAAACCATCTTCGCCGGTATAGCCGGTTCGTGCGATAAAATAATCATTGTCTTCTAATGCGACAAAAGGTTTGAGTTCTAATGAGGCTTGTTGAATGCTGTTAGGCAGGCAGGTTGCAGCAGTTTTTCTGGCATTTGGGCCTTGTACTGCAATCATGGATAAGTCAGTGCGCTCAACAATCTCAACGTCAAAAGGAGCAGCTTGTTTGCTGATCCATTCAATATCTTTATCATGTGTGCCGGCGTTTACCACAGTTCGGTAATATTCATCATTCATATAATAAGTGATGAGGTCATCAATAATACCGCCATTGTCATTCAGCATGCAGCTATACATTGCTTTACCAGGTGTTTTTAAGCGGGAGACATCGTTAGCGAAGAGTTTGGATAAAAAGGCCTTAACATTTTCGCCCTTCATATCAAGTACAGTCATGTGGGAGACATCAAACATGCCGGCATCAGTGCGAACTTGTTTATGTTCTACTATTTGAGATCCATAATGGATTGGCATATCCCAACCAGAAAAATCAACAATTTTTCCTTTCATTTGGGTGTGGCAGTCGTATAAAGCAGTTTTTTTATTGCCCATTTTATTGCTCCGGTAAGCCCGACATTAGAATTAGAGTCTGTCTTTTTAAATAACAGCTAACCCCTCTGTCCACGAACCTGAGAGTTTAAATTCAAAGGATAGTGCTTTGAATTTTCCCCTTCGGTGGGTTTTGAGCACGTTAAAGCGCTGAATCATAGCGTTTAAGTCTCTACCTCTCTCCAGAGCCAACAAAAGTAGATATTATTCGAATTACTAACAAATCTATCTGCTTGTCGTTACCTAGTCCTTTTGCCTGAGCGATTCCGGGTAGTTGCGCCTTCGGCGCTTCTTAATGGTATACAATGACATTATAAAGCGAATGTATTGCCCAAAAAGAAGTCTCTCCCAGGTAACGTATCGTTGAGAAACGTAATAATAACGGTAACGTTGTTAAAATCCAAGTATATTTCGCCCATAAAACGTAGGAAAAATAGGTTTTGTTGACTGAAGCTTGATCATTGGGAGCGATGGTTTCCTGTAAAAAAGTTTGTACAGCAATTTAATTTGCCTTCATTTAGACGATTCTCAGCCTCAAATGTGGAAAATACTGTTCATCCTAAAACATGTCCCCTAAGCACAATTTATAAATCATTCAGTATGAAGTTGACATAGATTACTTAGGTTTTAATTTAGATTTGGAAAATTCTATAGGCTTACAAATTTATTAAATTATTGTTGAGAGAACTTTAATTTAATCTAATTTAATTCTGCTGACCTTAAATTAGGTAATGATGATTATTTTTTTAACGAAAAAAAATTGCCATAAAAAAATAAAAATCACTGGTTTCGTTTATGCTTTAAGCAAAAAAGTAAAAAAAACCTAAAAAAAGAGTATATTTTTAATCTTTCTGCTTCTCTTATTTTGCAAATGTGCTATTTTTACAGTGTTTAAGCGATCGTGAGTACAGAAAAGTAATCTCAGTAACTTGAATTTAGTTTTACGCATGCGAATCCAGTTTATTCGGATCTTGTTAACTTTATTTATATAGGATTAAATATGGCGGCGAAGAAGAAATCTGTGGCAAAGAAAAAATCTGTAGCTAAGAAATCAGTGGCTAAGAAGGCAGTAGCTAAGAAGGCAACTTCAGGGAAAAAATCAGTAGCAACGGCTATAGCCGAACCAATGACTAAAACTGCAATGTTAACGCACATCGCAGAAGTGACAGAGTTAAGCAAGAAAGATGTGGCAGCGGTTCTTGAAGAGCTGGGTGTAGTAATTAATCGCCATGTTAAAAAGAAAGCATGTGGTGAATTCAAATTACCTGGTTTGTTGAAAATTAAAGTTGTGAAGAAGCCAGCAGTAAAAGCTAGAAAAGGAACAAATCCTTTTACTGGTGAAGAAATGATGTTTAAAGCTAAACCAGCACGTAACGTTGTAAAAGTGTTGGCGCTTAAAGGTCTTAAGGATATGGCTTCCTAAGATACTGTAATTGCCATTGGTGATTACCACACCAATGGCAATTTTAATTATTTTCTTCGCTAAACATTTCGAGTTGTTTTTTCTTATTTGATATTGTCTCATCAGTTGTGCTGATAATTTTGTTTCTTCCACTTCGTTTAGCTTCATATAGGCATTGATCTGCTTTTTGCACTAGATTTTGGCCTAAGCCACTAATATTTATAGAGTATCGTCCTGCATGCATCGTAGCTACGCCAATTGAGGTTGTTACATGAAGGGTTTGGCCGTTACTCATTTCGAACTCTCTGTCTTCAATACTTTGTCGAATTCGTTCCGAGATTTCAGTGGCTTTTTCGGTGTCGGTATTATTAAGTATTGCGGAAAATTCTTCGCCACCATAACGGGCGAGGACATCGCTACTACGTAAATTCATACGAATTAGAGCAGCAACTTCTCTAAGTACCATATCGCCTTCGTTGTGGCCATGAGTGTCGTTCACTTTTTTAAAAAAGTCTACATCGAAAAATAAACAACTAATAACCAGATTATCACGTTGTGCGCGACCCACTTCTTCTAATAATCGCTGATCGAAGAAGCGTCGGTTATTTACTCCAGTTAACATATCAGTCAGGCCGAGCTTTTTAAGTCGCTCCTGATTACAAACATTTTCAAGGCACACTGTTACGATAGCTGCTAAACGTTGTAGAAAATCGCTTGCGCTGGTTTCAGAAAATCGATCTTGATGATGGCTGGCTAGATTTAAACTGCCAACTAATTCCATGTTTCTGGATAGTGGTAATAAGGCCACACTGGAAACCGAGCGCATTTTTCGGGGGAAAAACTGTTGATGTTTCTTTTGTCTATAGTTTCCCAAATAAGGGCTGAGAGAGAAGCCATAAAATGCGTCGATTTCGCTAATATTATCTGTGAACATGATATCTGGGTGTTCACTAATTCGTAATCCTTCGTCTTCAAGGATTCGCTGTAATTCGTATTCTGGGTCATACAAAACTAAACTAACATGCTCAAGACCTGAAGTAACACGATATTCATAAATGACGGTTTGCAGTAACTCAAATAACTCACTACAAGCAATCAATCTCAATTCGAGTTCTTGGAAGCGTTTTAGCTTGTCTTCATTTTGGCGAACATTGGAAAGCAGTGCCCGTAATTGTTTTTGAAGTTGGCGATTTTCCTGGATGAGTTGAGTTCTATCGTTTTCCTGGAAATCGGAACCGATAGCAGTTGAATTAAATTTGTTAACTTCCAGTCTATCTTTTTGCAATGCTGACATATTCTATAATCGTTAAATCTCACACCAAACTATGTGTAAAAGCTCAAATATCGCCGAACTATGCGAATAATTGCACTATATATGCCATGCTTGGAGAATTAATGATCGATATAAATAGTGGTTTGTTTACAGTATTTATTGTTGAGTATTGGATTTGCCTGGTAAGTTTTTTTGTTGCATTTTTTGCTTGAAATCTTCCATGGAAAATTTGGATTTGAGTTTTGGAAAGGTAATTTTGAAAGCGTTGTTATAGGACTTTTGCTGACCATCTTCTGTTGAAATATTCAAGTTATAAGCACCTAAAGGCATATTTTTCGGAATTTTTATAATATATGAGCCTTTATTTTGTTCGGTAGAGACTTCCGGGAGAAGTTTTGCGGAAGCGATTGTAGATTCACCACTAAAAAATATACCGTCATTTGAAGCACTTATCTGTTCTATTTTATGTGTTGTAGGATAAATACTTTGTAAGTGAATTGAGCTGCCAATTTGAGCGTTAAATACATAAAGTTTGTTTGATTGTGTAGTTATAAAGAGACGACTATTGTGTAAGTAAAGTGAAATAAGATGCTCGGGTAATTTAACTTTTGGTGAAGTTTGGGATGAATAAGAGCTTAAGTTGTGGAGCCAGACTTTACCGTCAAAAGTTGCAAGGTAAAGTTGTTGGTTATTTATTGTCATGAGATCTGCTTCTGACTCGAGCATTAATTCCTCGATTTCTATTTTTCTTGTCAACTTATTGACGAAATAGGTTTTTAGTGAGTGATTATCACTCAAATGGTACAGTGTTTCACCAGTAGACATTATTGATCGTGTTTTTGATGCATATCTATGAGAAACCTTGGGGTGCTTAGGATTGGATATGTCGATGATGTATAAATCACCATTTGTTGTCGCAACAAATGCTGTATGGTCATGGGCTTGGATTAAATCAGCGGACGAAGGAATTGTAATCTGAGAAAGCCATATTATTTGAAAAGGATTGCTAACATCGGCAATAACCAGCCCACCATCACCTGCGGCCGTTAATGCAAGGTTATTATGTAATACGACTGCACGTGCATCGCCATCGAAATCGAGACCAGTAGCCCAAACCGGATTTAGGCTATTATTCGCATCATAAATTTGCAAACCCCGTGATCCGTGAGCGGTATAAATAAAACTATTGTGATAAAGAATATCTTTTATTTTTCCTGCAGCTTGATATTGGCTAATAAAAGTAGGTTGTTGAGCATTGCTAATATCCAAAACTTTAATGCCACCCCACCAGTCCATAGCATAGAGTATCTGCTTATCGACACTTAACCCCCAGCTTGCACCTTTGGTATCATAGTGACCAATAACTTCAGGTTGCAGGTCGTTTGAGATATCAATAATAAGTATTCCTGCTTCCCAACTCGCCAGATAGAGTAAGTTATTCTTTATTTCGATCCCGCGTGCATTGCCTGGTGTTTGTAACCGGGATAGTTCTTTAAGTTTTAGTGGATTGCTAATATCTAGCACAATTAGCCCGAGCTCGAAAAAGGCAATATAAGCTTTGTTATCTTTTAATACGACGTCTTCCGCCATTCCACCTGGATTAAATTGGTTAATTAATTTGGGCGACTCTGGTTTTGTTACATCAAAAATCATTAATCCAGAGCTATCATCAGCAACATAAAGTAAGTCAGATTGATATTCTAGAGCCCAGGCTTTGCTTGGCGTGTCATAAGTGCTGAGCAATTTTGGTTGAGTTTCATTGCTCACATCAACGATGTGAAATCCGCCTCGATGTGCCGCTATATAGAGTAAATCATTGACTAATTTCATGGTGTAAGCTAAGCCAGGTAGTGGTAATTGTGAGATAAGTGAGGGGGAGTGAGGATCACTGACATTCACAATTTGTAAACCATGATCATCATCAGCGACGAATGCAGTGTTTTTTCTGACAACAACGCCCTTAGGAGAGCCGGGTGTGTGAAAGCTAGAAAGTAAACGTGGTGCGCGAGCTATACTGACATCGTATAAATGCAGCCCTGAAAACCAGTCAGCTACGTAAAGGATATTATTTTTAATGAAGGAACGGCGGCTACCACCTTGGTTTACGCCTAGTGTGCTTATAATGGGCGTACTTTTAGCGCGAAAATCAATTTTTAGGAGTTTATCATGTGTGACTGCATAGGCGATATTATTTATAAAAGCTAGTTCCACGATACTTTCTTGTAGGTGAAAGTCCGAGGTTAATAAAGGGTTTTCTGGGTTGCTAATGTCAAACAAAGAGATGACACCTAGATCATCGGCCACAAGTGTTTCATGTCGATCTCTGCTGATATGTGTAACATTACCGAGCTTGTTGTAACTACCTAGCCATTTTAGAGCGCTGTTTCTATTGTTGAGAATGGTAAAACCGGTGTTACCATTTGCGAGAATTATTTGATTGTTATTAATTAATGCTTCGTTGATACTGTTATTTGAAAGATAAGTTGTACTGGATATTAAGTCTTCTTTGTTTTTCTTCCAGAAGGTAATTTGTTTATCTTCGCTTATGGTTACACAGGCGTTTTCGGTTGTAATAATATCTTTTATTCTTTGATTTTGTTTGGCTGATTGAGATATTTTGCCTGATTTCAAGTTTAATTGAGAGATTTGATTGTTATTCAACAAAAGGCAAGCATGATTGGTTGTGAGGCTTGTTTGTACTATATTGTTTTTGAATGATATGGTTTTGCCTTCGTTAATACTGAAATCTTTGTTAATTTGATAAACTTTTAACTGTACGCCAGAACTTGCGATCAAAGTTTCTTTATGAATGTCAAAGTGTTGAAAGCTTTGTTTTAGCTTGTTGGATTTAACTAACTCGAGTTCTTTATTGTAAACATTAAATTGATTTTTTGCGTAAACCCAAATAAAGCCAGAATCGGTAAATTTAGTATGAATAGCTTTAATTTGTATTTTAGATTGAATGTACGCACCGCCTGGTGTGATGCTTAATTGAGTGCCAGGCCGCCAATTGCCAATTTCAATGTTAACGTCTTGAGCATGCCTCATTTTTATTGTGTCAGGTGTTACAGATAATAGTTCGGGTATTTGCTTTTCGTTTGCATAACAAATGGAAGCAAAAGCGCAAAATAGCATATTTAGTAGTATCGTTAGTTTCTTTTTCATGTTGCTTTTTTAGAAATAAGAACGCCGCCAGTTGGCGGCGTTGAATGAATGAGCTTTAGATTAAAGTTTATTGATGGGGTGTGCTTTAGCTATATCGCCAGCAGCTTTGAGTCTATATTGGTATGATTTTGCCGTTTGAAAATCTACTTCTTGAGGAATAAAATAAACACCGCGAAATTCTTCTTGAGTAAATTTGGCTTCGATAAAGTAGGTTTTTCCAGAGTCAAAAGTAAAATTTCTTGCGCGCCAAACGGGTTTTGGGTCTGGCTGGCCAGTTAAATAAGTTTCATTACGTGTAATGATGTCCAATGGACCAGGTTGCACTTTAAAAGCTACGTATTCTCCAGCGCTTAAGAGGGTGACTAGTTGCTTCTCGCCAAATTCAATGGTTAAGTCATTGTCAGCAATACCACGAGTTCTCTGTAAAGTTGGTCGCATGAGATAAACCATCGCAAAGCTATTACTATCAGCTTTTGCAAACTGCGGATTGTTTGGCATGATGACAGATGTTGTACAAGCGGTGATTAAAAAAGTGCTAATGCAAACTGTTAAAAGTGTAATCCATATTGATTTTTTCATAATCTTCTCTGTTGTGTTATGGACAAGGATTTGGGTAGAGTGTGTGAATCGACTCAATCTCGTCCAGAATTTCTGCTGATAGTGTTATGTTAATACTTTCAATATTTGTTTTTAATTGTTCCAGTGAAGTTGCACCAATAATATTGCTGGTTAAAAAGCTTCTCGAATTGACATAGGCTAACGCCATTTGTGAGGGATCGAGATTATATTTTTTTGCAATATTAACATAAGACTGAGTAGCCAGTATGCCAAGTTGGTTGGAATAGCGGCTAAATCGTTCAAATAATGTAATACGCGCATTTTTTGGTGCTTGATTGTTCAAATATTTTCCCGATAATACGCCAAATGCTAGTGGGGAGTAAGCCAGTAGTCCGGTGTTTTCACGATGTGATATTTCCGATAAGCCAATTTCATAACTTCTGTTTAATAAGTTGTAAGGGTTCTGAATGCTGACAACTTTGGGTAGATTTAGTTTGTCTGCAATTTGGAGGAATTTCATGACTCCCCAGGGTGTTTCATTGGATAAACCGATATAGCGTATTTTCCCTTGTTTGACAAAATCAGCCAAAGCAAGAAGCGTTTCTTCAATGTTAGTTGATTGATCTTTTTCATCATAAACAAAACCCAGCTGACCAAAAAAATTAGTTTTCCGGTCTGGCCAATGTAATTGGTAGAGATCAATATAGTCTGTTTTTAAACGCTTCAAACTGGCATCAAGCGCTTGCTGAATATTTTTCTTATCTAGGCAAAATTTCCCGTCACGTATATATTGCAAGGTGTCACTTCGGCCTGCTACTTTGCTTGCTAGAATGACTTTGCTACGATTATTGTGCTTGTTAAACCAGTTTCCAATAATGGTTTCAGTGTTTGTATAAGTTTCTGCTTTTGGTGGCACCGGATACATTTCTGCCGTATCAAAAAAGTTAATGCCAGCATTAATTGCCATATCCATTTGTGTAAAGGCTTCAGCTTCGGTGTTTTGTTCGCCCCAGGTCATTGTGCCTAAGCATAAAAGACTAACATTGAGGTCGGAGATTCCAAGTTTGCGGTACTGCATATAAAATAATTACCCTGGCAGATTGATAGTTAGAAATATTGGCCCAGTTCTTCGTTGAATTAATACGGATATGGGTGTGTTTCTTGGTAAAGTTTGAATTATTTTTTGAAAATGTTGCGAATTTTCAATGCTTTGGTTATTTACTTTGACAATAACATCAGCTTTATGAATCCCAGCCTTGGTTGCAACACCTTTTTGAATTGATTTAATTAAAACACCGTTTTTGGGGATTTTCATATATTCCCGCTGTTCTGATGTCAAGTCGCCTACTTTTATATTTAAAGTTCTAATAATTACATCGCCACTTTCTGCAAGCGCAAGTTTAGTGGCAATGGTTTGATTAAGTTCTGTGATTCTTGCGTTAACTTCAATAATATTACCATTTCGAAAAAGTTTAATGGGTACACTGGTATTTATTTTCGTTAAGCCAAGTAGATGTATCAGATTAGCAGATCGCTCTATGTTAATGTTGTTGTATTCAACGATAATATCGCCAGGAGCGATGCCGGCTTCTTCTGAAGGGCTGCCATGAATAATGCCTGAGACCAATGTGCCTTTTGGTGCTTTTAATCCAAATGAGAGCGCAAGATCCTGAGTGAGATCTTGTGTGGTGACGCCTAACCAACCGCGTCTAACTTTACCCTGTTGTTTTATTTGTTTGGCAATACCCAATGCCACATTAATTGGAATAGCGAAGGATAGTCCAATGGACCCGCCAGTTTTTGTATAAATTTGTGAGTTAATACCGACTACTTTTCCGTGTACGTTAAATAAGGGGCCTCCTGAATTGCCTGGATTGATAGCTACATCGGTTTGTATGAACGGTACATAAGACTCATGAGGTAAGCTGCGACCTAAACCACTTATAATGCCTTGACTCGCTGTATGATCTAACCCAAATGGTGAGCCGATTGCGAGTACCCATTGTCCAATTTCCAATGAATCTGAGTCATTTGGAGTAACGGTGGGTAAATTATTCTCATCAATTTTTAATAAAGCAACATCAGTTAAAGCATCTTGCCCTACTAATTCAGCACGAAATTCTCGGTGATCACTTAGTGTGACGATAATTTGTGTTGCATCCTGAACTACGTGTGCATTAGTTAAAACATAACCGTCACTGGATATGAAAAAACCGGAGCCAAGCGACTGATCGCTAAATCCCTTTTTCTTATTTTTTTTTGGTTTTCCTGGATTAAGCAAGTAGTTTAGAAAATCGTAAAGTGGTGTGTTTTCTTCGACGCCAGGAATTTGAGCTGGTGGAGTGCTAATGCTTTTCTTACTAATACGCTTTGTTGTGCTAATATTAACAACTGATGTGTAGTTTTGCTTAACTATGGAAACAAAGTCAGGTAATGGTTCAGCTGAGGCGTGATTAAAAATAAGAATCGTCAGCAACAATAATATTGAAAAAACATTATTCATATTTATGTATTTAACCAGAATGTAACAGGCCCATCATTTATCAAGCTAATTTTCATGTCAGCAGCAAAAGATCCTTGGCTGACATTATTATGTAGATTTTTAGCGTAATCTACCGAAAAATTAAATAATGTTTCAGCGAGTTGTGGAGAAGCGGCGCCAGAAAAACCGGGACGTGTACCTTTTTTTGTATCAGCAGCTAAAGTGAATTGAGGTACTAGTAATAATCCACCATTAATGTCTTTAAGGCTAAGATTCATTCTGTTAGACTCATCTGCAAAAACTCGATATGTTAAAATACGCTTGATTAATCGAGATGCTTTTTTTTCATCGTCACCTCGTTCGACGCCCAGTAGAACTAATAGTCCTTGGTTTATTTCACCAAGGACATTATTTTCGACGATAACATTTGCTGTTGTAACACGCTGTAATAATCCAATCATTGCCAATAGTTATTCGTCGGCAAATCGATTTTCAAATCCTATTAGCGAGAGTATCGCCATAAATAAAAATCCAGCGAGAATTAGTATTGGACCAATTCCGGTTTCGAGAAGGGTTGTGGCCCAACTTAATTCGAAGACACGTTCCAGATATAACATTCCTGAATGCATTATTGTGCCAATAATAAACATCCAGCTGACAATGTTTTTAAGTATTGGAGCAACCGCGATAAAGCATAAGACAACGCCCACGACGATATTTAAAAGCGCTTCCAGATTTCCATGCGCATGTGGGCCACCCTTGATAAAATCAATAGCAAATTCGGCGTTTTTCAACTGATTGATAGCTAAAACGCCATCGGTGTTGGCTTTGGCAATAGCGCTAGCATCTAATTCTTCCAGGTCTTCTTCGAAATCATTGGTTTTTAGTTCTTGTAGGCGGCCGACTTGTTGTTGTTTTTTTGCTGAAGAATCGATAAACGACCCAGGTTCCTGGTCTTGATACATGAGCACCATATAAGGCCCCAATCCGGCGGTGAAAACAAGAAACAAAAAGCCAAAAACGATGTTTTTCTTACCTATCATCCTGATCTCCATTATTTTTTAGAATGAGTTTAGTTTAACTCGGATAATTGATGAAATCGATAGATTATCCTTTAAGAATCCCATATTGCCTTATCTTGTGGCGCTGTTCAGTTTACGTGCGATTACTGTTTGCCGACGATCACACTACATATGTGGCTATCTCATTGTATTAATTAACTATTTTCCTAGTTTTTTTGGAAGTGGGTCTGGATTGATTCTAGTTTAGTGAGCACTAATTAAATGGCTATCTTATCTAAGATTTTGCGATTCTGAGCCGATAAATTCAATTGGTAGAGAAGGTTCTCATTAATAACTTGGAGGTTACACGTGGAATATTCATCACAGACAAAGAACGGACGCTTGTTTGCCCGTAATTGCTTAATAACACTCATTATGGCTGCTATGAGTCCGCTAGCTAGTGCTGCTGGTGGCGACGCTGCCTCGCTACAAGGTGAGGCTTTTCTTGATCATAAATATGTGAAAAAAATGAAGCGAGAATGGGTGGATAAAAAAGTTACTTATGATAAAAAAATTAAAAATGCTGACCTTGTTTTATCGCTTGGACAACAAACGCATCCAGCGCTAAGCCCATTGGTAAAAAAAATGGCGAAAGAGCGTGGCCTAAATGTAGTTATTCAACAAGGTAGTTGTGGTAAAACGGCTAAAAAACTTAATCGTAAAGCCGTAGATGTTGGTGCTTATTGTTGCCCGCCCATGAAAAAGGATAGGTTACCCGGCCTTGAATTTCATACCGTTGGAATTGCAGCGATTGCATTTGTAACGCATTCTTCAAATCCTTTAAAAAATATCTCCAGTATTGAAGCGCAAGATATTTATCGCGGTGAATATGTTAACTGGTCAGAAGTGCCTTCAGCGAAAAAACTCAATTTGACTGGTGATAAAATTCAACCTGTAGTTCGTTTACATTGTAAAAAACGCCCCGGTCATTGGCGCCATCTCTTAAAAAACGAAGATTTGTTTAGTCCTCGCACTTTTGAAGTTGGTGTGATCCCCGACATGATTAAACAGGTTGCAAAGAATAAAGCGGCCATCGGTCTTGAAACTGTTTTTATGCTTGATGTGCATAAGAAGCATGGGAAGCTGAATATCTTGAGTGTTGACGGTCATAAACCAGAGCAGGAAGAATTTGTACTAAATGGCCAATATCCAATTTATCGAACATACAATCTGACTACATGGGTTGGTGAAGGTAAGAACTATGATTTGGCAAAAGAGTTCGTTGCCGAATTAAAAGCGCATGTTGAAAAAGAGGGTGAAAAATATGGATTTATTTCACCATCAAAACTTAAAAAAGCTGGCTGGGTGTTTGAAGGTGATGAGCTAATTGCAGAACCAGATGGTATGCCAGTTATTCATGAGCATCCTGTTGCGCACGATTCTTCGGCGGATCATGATCACACCTAAATAGCATATAAAGATAATAATATGTTGGGAAGCTTGCGTAAATGATGTCACGATTGTCGTTAACAATATCAATGTTATTGTTAACGGCTTCCGTTGGCTTAGTGGTTTGGGCTGTGTCTGATAACTATCAACACAAGGCTTTAAATGATATTTTTTATGTTAAGCTTACCGATCGTTTTAAAGATGAAGCAACTGAGCAGCGGATTCGGTTCGACCGCCATGTGAAAGCTTATTACCCTGCTGTCAGAACATATGCCCAGTTGAGTAATGTCAGAGATTATATTGAAAAAGAAAGTGGAAACTGGGATCCAGAACAAGCCGTAGTAGATTATAAATATACGCCTCCGTGGTTGCCAAAATTGTCAATGATGCGAAGATTTGTTATGCCGCGTTATGCAATGCTTATTGACGAAGATGGCGCTGTTCGAGAATTATACCGTTATAAAAACCCAATGCTGCCGACACCTTTATTGCATATCTCCGAAGACTTGCTTGATAATTCCTATCAACAAAGTTATTTAGGTGAGGTGGATGGTAAGCTTTATATCATATCATCATCCTTTATTGGCGAAGAAGATGAAAGCCCTCGCTTGCTCATCTTGTCGCCTGTTGATGAGGAGTTTTTGCTTGAGTCGCAAGGCGTGTCTAGTAATAAAAACATTGCTCTGCTAAATAATGATGACATGAGCGTGATTGTTAGTAGTGATCACGAAAATATTCCCTCGAAGATAACGTTAGATCAATTGGAAGGAAAATACCTCTCTACTGTTGCCGGTCATTTAGGTTCCGGTTCATCTGATCTGCTGGTTCAATTTGCGTCATTTGTTTCAACAGCAGACGTTGAAGAGCAAACGGAAGAGATACTGACTAAGGATAGGCAAATCCGTGCGATAACTGCGTTGGCGTATATCTTGGCCTTTGCTTTGGTTATGTATTGGGTTACCTCCAGAATACAAAGGTTAACGAAAAGAGTTGTGGAGTTTTCTACTGCAATGGAAATACAGCAACCCGATTTTAAGACGCATGATGAGTTGTTGGAGTTAGAAGGGCGTTTTGAATTAATGGCGAATGCGGTTCAAACAGAAACCAAGGCGCTGGAGCATCAAGCTTTACATGATCCTTTAACTGATTTGCCTAATCGAAAGTTATTGAATGATCGAGTGAAACTTGAGCTAATGAGGAGTGAGTTTAAAGAAAATAAATTCATATTAATGTTAACTGACTTGGATCGTTTTAAGGAAATTAATGACACATTAGGTCATCATATTGGTGATGAAGTATTAAAAGAAGCTGGCGACCGCCTTTTAGGGTCCTTACGAAAAGATGATACTGTTGCTCGATTGGGGGGTGATGAGTTTGGTATGTTGTTACCGAGTACCAGTGTAGAGCATTCCTTCAAAATAGCTCAAAAAATTGTCGAGAAATTTAACGAGCCATTTATTATTGAAGGGCAAAGCTTAAATATTGGAATTAGTATTGGAGTGGTTGAATTTCCTTTACATGGTGATGATCAAACAGTATTAATGCAGCGCGCCGATGTGGCAATGTATCATGCCAAGCAGAATAAACTTGGATATGCTGTGTATAAAGCTGAAGAAGATCAGAATACCTTGAGTCGACTGGCTTTGATGACGGATTTTCGTGATGCATTAGAAAACGATGAATTATTTCTGTTTTATCAACCAAAAATGGATCTCCATACACGAAAGATCATCAGTGCAGAAGCTTTGCTGCGCTGGAAACACCCAACACGAGGTTTCGTTTCACCAGACGAATTTGTCCCTTTGGCAGAGCAAACAGGATTAATACTCCCATTAACTATCTGGGTAATGAAGCGGGCGACAGCGCAATGGAAGCAATGGGAAGAGTTAGGTTACGACGTTAGTCTTGCGATAAATATGTCGGTTTATTGTTTGCAGTTTACAGATTTGGCAGGGACCATTGCGAAAATTCTCAAAGAAAATGGTGTTCCTCCTACTCGTTGTGTCCTCGAGCTTACAGAGAGTGTTTTCATGAAGGATGCCGTGAGAGCAAAGAAAATTCTCAGTGAGCTAGACGAGATGGGTATAGAACTATCAATTGATGATTTTGGGACGGGTTATTCGTCATTGGCTTACTTGAAACAACTGCCAGTCGATGAGTTGAAAATCGACAAGTCTTTCGTTATGGATATGATGGAAAATGAAAATGATGCTGCAATTGTTAAGGCTACCATTGAATTAGCTCATGCCATGGGAATGCGTGTTGTTGCAGAAGGTGTAGAAACAGATTTAACTTTAGTGCGGCTTGAAAAACTGGGCGCTGATATCGTGCAAGGTTTTTTAATCGCTAAGCCGATGTCGTCTACAGATTTAATTCAAATGTTAGGCAAGATTGAAGAAAATGATTTTAAATACGATTTGAAGTCTCTTTAATTCTACTCGCTATTTATAGCAAGAAAACGAGTAGCTTCTATATGACCTGGAAACATTTGTTTGATTCGTTTATAAGTCGCTAGTGCTAAATTTATTTTTCCTGTGCTTATGTAAGCTCTCGCAAGATAAACTTGAATAGTGGCGTCGCTGGGATAGCGTTCTGCCACTTTACTTGCATGTTTTTCTAGTGTGCTCCATTGTTGCATTGCTTCTTCACAAGCCATTAGGCGAATGTGTGCATGATATTGCCACGGAGCGACATCGAGTACTTTTGTTGCATGAAGGGCAGCTTCTCGCCAACGACCCTGTGCCATTATAGGAAGAATTAATCCCAGTCGCGCATCCAATGAATTCGGGTTGAGAGTGAGCGCCTGTTTATAGTCATGAATTGCATCATTATAATTTCGTGAAGAATAATTTAACCAGCCGTGCCGCAATAAAGCGAATTCATTAATCGGTTTTTTTACAATAAAACTATTGAGTGCCTCTGCTGCCGCACTATACTTACCTTCTGCTTCTAGCTTATAACTGTCTCCCCATTCATCAGCTTTAATGGTTGGTGAAATTAGAAATAAAGTGAGTAACAAAAGAAAGCAATATGTTTGGTTTAAAGGTTTGTTCATACTATCTCTTACCAGATTGCTGATAAGCTCCCGTTGATATAGTTGTATTGGTAGTTGTTATTGTTGGTGATGTCATGATATGTCTCTGAGCCGGCTGTCATTGAAAAATGACTGTTATCTGTTAAGTTCCATTTTGCTGACGCAAAGTAACTGTATTGCTGCACATCTGAAACATTGTAAGTTAGCATTGTTTCTTGTTCTACTGCATAACTGCGTTTTCCAATTAATCCGCCAATAGATAGAATTGAAGGGTATAACCAATTGCTTTTTGGAATGAACCAACTTAGCGTTGGTTGCGAAGCATAGTGTGTTTCATTATTGAATGTAATTAGGTAGCTTTTAATGTTGATCCAGAGGCTTCTGGTCAATGGAGTGAAACCCAGTGTGGCAGATAGTTGGTCTGTGCGAAATAACAGCTTATTGCTGTTATTATATTGACTGTTGGCATATCCGAGGCCAATTAGAAATGATTTCGAACGATTAAGATAAGTAATTTCTGGATAGATAGTAATTGTTGTATCGATATCTTTTCCGTTGATCCAATAGTTACCGAGTATTAAGGTGAAAGTGCCATTGGCTGAATCACTGAAAATGTTTTTATAAAAGCGCGCACCATACTCGTTTTGCTTGATTGTACTAATTTCCTGCTTAAATATAAAGCTGGAATAAGCGGTTCGAAAATTTATTCCCCATTGTTCGAGATAGCTGAATCCAAATTGTAAGCTAGTGGAAAATGCTTCTTTACGAAGCTTCGATTTTTTGTATTGACCATTTGTAATGGAAATTCCAGCATTAGTGTACCATGTGCTGGCATATGATGAGGATATAAATACTGTAGTTGCTAGTAGTCCGACTCCTAGACAATTATTGATACTCATCGTGTTTTACTTTCCAGGCTGGCATACCTATGTCAGCAATCTGGCCAATGTCATGTAATTTTGCAGTCCAGTATTCATTGTTAAAATTTAATTCTAACTGTTCACAGCCTTTGTTTGGAGTTAGTTTTGCAACGGTTTTTACAGTGATTGTATTTATACCAAGGCTTAATTCGTGTTGTCCTTGTTGGAGCCATGTCTTCTCAGTTTTATTGTAGCTCCGGTTATACTTGCTTTTTAGCCCTGTTCCCAGTGGAAATAATGTCTTATATACCAAATTGTTGAAAATTGACAAGGGAATGAGTGATGCAGATGGTGAGTCACTCCATTGGTCAATTTCATTGGAGAAGGGCGTGATTCCCATTGCCAAGGTCCACATGTCGAGGAATTTATCACGAGGCCCAGTACGATCAAAAAAGGCTAGCATACCATTAGCTTCTTGAAAGGCTATGCTTGCTCCACTATCAGATTGTAATCGAAATTCGCCAAGTAATGATAATGTAACACTGAGTTGTACTGGGGTAGATTTTTTTGAGTTCTGAGAATAAAAGTTATAACACAAGAGTCTTCCAACTGGTAGGTGCAATTGAGCGGCTAGTTCAGCGCTCGGCTCAACAGGTTTAATAATATCATTTTCTTTCGGGCGATAAACCAGTTTAAATTCTTGTTGTTGAGGATTCTCTAAAATAACACTGGAGATATGGAATGGAAAAGTATCACTGCCAAGAAAAGCAGTTTCTTGTACTTGCAAATGTAAATGTGGTTGTGGTGACCGACCACTATTTCCACATGTAGCAATGACTTGTCCAGGAGTTACTTCATCATTTTCATTTACTTTTAAACTATTATTCTTTAAGTGGGCAAGCAAAACATATAATCCGCTTTGCAGTTGAATTAGTATGAAGTTCCCCCAGTTATTTTTAATGTCAACTTCGCCAGGAATATTGTCAGCTAAACTGCGGGTTGTTCTAACGACTTTTCCATAAACAGGAGAGACAATAGGCAAGCCAAAGCAATAGTAGTCTTCCAAGACGTAACCTTTATTTTGATAGCTCTTATTTTCTTCTGTTATGATGAAATCAAGTGCATATTGCCATGGTGCCTGGTGAGTGTATCGACCATTGAAACCCTGGTAAATTTGCCAACTACCAAAAAATGGTGCAAGCATTGGAACGCTCTTTATATCTCCGATGCGTTCTTTTGCAATGCGAGCCCGTTCGTAGTGATGTTCCGGTAAGTCAGGATTTTTTAATCTTAACCAAGGTGGGGATAAACTTTGTCTTGCGCTCAAGGCTGATAATATTGTTAAGGTTGTTAATAGAAAAGGGATTGCCATTACTGGTAATCCATATAAGGCCATGAAACTTTGTGCTGCAGCGGTGATGAGTGCGGCGATGGCGGCACCTGCAATTGCGATTGCGAAGCTCACTTTTCCAGGTACCGTATATATTGCACCTAAAGCCATGGCTGTCAGGCTAAAATTAAACCCATTAAAAATCGCAAGTTCCAAATGGTTGGTTGCGGAAAAATGCGTATAAGTATTAAATCCTACAATAAAACCTGTGAGGCAAAGTAACGCCAGATATCGGGACCGCCATAAAATAGCGAGGAAAATAACGGCGCCAACTAGTGGGTGAGGAGTGAAAAATATTGAACCAAGTGAAATAAAAAAGTAATCAATACCGTCACTAAACCAGATTTGAATTGGGATAAAAACGTCAAGGTATTGAGATAGATTACCGTAAGATTTTGCTGCAAATGCCGTTGTGATGGCAACTAACACAAATGGTGTTGTTAATACCGGTAAAGTGCCTAATTTTAAACTCAGGTTCATGAGCATAACCGTCACAAATACCGTTAAAATGCCACACAAAATAATAAGAAATAATAAATTAGCATCCAGTTGATAAAATGCACCTAATGATAGACCCACTAATATAGCATTAAAAATATGCAGGCCCGATTCGCGGAAAGTGAATTTAAAAAACCGAACGGTAAGTAACGCAACAATGGCAGAAGTTAATCCAGAGATCCCAACATTCGGATACCAAAACGTAGCTGCGAGAAATACAGCACCAGCTGCAGGGTGATCAATGAATAAAATCCACGCGTAAGCTTTGAGCAGGTCTCGGGTTTCTTTTATTATTATTGTTATAACTCTCATATCTAGTCGAAATTAAATTCCTTTAAGTGTTCAGGTACATGTTCTAGTTGGATAATATACTCAAGATTTTCTTTTTCTTTAATAATAGAAACACTTTGGTCAGGATGAATCATGACGACACGTGGTCGGTATTCAATAAACTGCATCCATTGAGTATTGTTATAAGCACCGACTGGGGAAAATACCAAACTGTCTCCTACATTAACGGGTGGGAGCATAATGCTTTCGCGAATTACGTCGATATTCATGCATAAAGGTCCGTAAATTACAGTTTCCTCTGCGACTCCGTCCAATATCCGTGTGGGATGTACATCGTGGTTATACCAAAATGCAGTAAATAAAATATTGACACCTGCATCGATAACTAATCCACGTCGACCGTCAGGTAAGCGTTTATTTGCAACGACGCTGGAGACTAACACTTCAGCGTCATCAATAAGTGCTCGTCCAGTTTCTAAAACAAGTAGTGGTCGACTGCAGCCTCCGTTTTCTCTTTCGTGGGTCATAGCTAACAGTGGTTCGCAAATGGCTTCTGCATATTGCTCTATGCTAGGTACCACTTGTTCGGGAGGTAAATAAGTACCATGTAGTGCGTTGCGTGAAGGAAAGCCACCACCTATGTCTAAAACCTCAATTGTGCAACCTGTTTCCTTTTCAATATTATTCATAAATTCGCACATAGTGGTGATTTGGGCTGAGTATGCGCGTGGTTCAAGGATAAAAGTACCAATATGACAATGTAAGCCGTTAAGATTTAAATGTGCACTAGCTTTTATGCGCCAGGCAGCATCTTCTGCTTGTCTAGATTCAACATTAAACCCAAACCGGCTCCATGGTTCTGTAAAGCCGGTGTCAAAATTGAGTCGAATACCTACATTAACAAGTGTAGTTTTTTCAATAGCGATTTCTTCAATTAAATATAATTCATCTAAATGATCTATATGAATGTGGGCTTTTTCATCAATGGCTTTTTCAAGAATTTCACGTTTCTTATTCGGGCCGTTAAAAATGATATTTTCTCCCGATACGCCAAGGTTTCGTGCTTTATGGTATTCAAATTCGGATACTACTTCTGCCCAGGAGCCTTCTTGATGGAACACATTGCATACGGCGCCTAAATAATTTGTTTTATACGACCAGCCTAGTTGAATGCGAGGATACCGTGAGGCAAAAGCCTTATGTAAGCGACGGTAGTTACGCCGGATAATATTTTCGGAGATGATGAATAATGGAGACCCATGTTCTGTAGCAAGTTGTTTGATGTCAACACCATCGAATTCAGATTTAATACCATGATTTGCGACAGCGCCAAATTTATTCATGAATCCCGTTTTGTGTACAGTTAAGCTTGGTTTTAACCAGGTTTTTTTGAGTTGCGTTGTTGATTGATTGTTCATGAAAATGAATGATTCCTTGTTTGGTTCAGCGCTTTAAGGTTGGTCTATACTGGTATCTCCATGCATTACTATGGCTTCAAAGTCTTTCATGTCAATAACAAACTCTTCTGCGTAGCGAATGAATATCTTTCCAGATTGCGCCGATGTATGGATAGTGGATTGACCGGAAAAAATAAGATTAACCATAATTTCAGGTAAATTTTTTCCGACTCCAGTAGAGAGATAAATCCAGGCTGGAAATCGTGGATTGATTTCTATGAGTTGATACTGGCCTTTTTCGGTTTTCATGACTTCCACTTCTAAGGGGCCACGCCAATTAAGGGCTTTGCAAAGTGACTCGGCAGCATCAAGTAATGTTTGATCGAAAATGCTGACACCTGCCCAGGCTTTACCTTTGTCTGTCAAGGCAAGTTTTTTCATCATAACCGGGTTTAATAAACTCCCGTTTCCATCACCAACTGCAGTCAAATTATATTCTTCACCTTTAATAAATTTTTGTACTAATACAGGTAAGCCCCATTTGGATGCGATATTTCGAAATGCTTTCGAGGCTTCCTCTTCATTTGAAACAATTATAGCTTCATAAAAAATGCCTTTGATAACGAGTGGGTATTGCCAGCCTTTTTCTTGGCAATCATAAAAAAAACCAGCGCTGGTGATTGGCTTTATGTCAGGACATTCCATGCCTGCATGATCGGCTGTTTCTTGCAGTTGGTCTTTATTTCTATAGCGTAACTGTTCAGCGGTAGGTAAATAGGTTTTTATTCCAAGTTCATGGATGAGGTACTCAAGTCGAATGAAGCTTGGCAATTCTGAATCCAGGCATGGAATGAGAAGATCGATTTTTTCAATCTTATGAATTTGTTTAATTCGCTCGATTAGCGCATCTTCACCGGCGGACGGATATGGTAGTAAGTAACCCGTATTGCAATATTTAGATAAGTAGAGGCCGGGATCTAAAGAATCATAGCTCAAACCAACAATTTTACAATTTATCGACTCAGATTCTTTTAAGCATTTGGCAACGGCCAAGCCAGGGCCAGGATTATCTGGTCTGGCATTCATTCCAGTGATTGCAATTGTTAGTATGTCGGGTTTCAAGTAGGTGTACCTTCCAATTGTTTTCGCAACAACCCGATATACTCTATGATATCTCGCTCAGCTTCTCTTAGGGTGACATGATACTCTTCTATAATGCCCTGTAATATTTCATCTGTGGGAGTTTCTCTTTGTAATTGTTGGAGAATACTCAAGCCCGTTTCGTTAACACTAAAGCTATAACCACTGGTGGGATCAAAAACGAAGCCGCTTTCACTAACGGCGAGTTGTTTTAGAGTTTCAATACTGGGGAGATTTACCTCACTCAAGGAAATATCATCTGACATAAAAGCATCCTTTCTTTTACAGAATTAAACCAGGCGGTGTCCGTTAAATTGGTTGTGTTTCTTTTCACTGATAAATTAAAGAATTTATTCGATTAGCTTAAATATTAGCTTAAAAAATCACTTATTTTTTCAAGACTTATAACTTTATTTTTATTTGGTTTTAATATAATCTTATTGGTATTAATGTTGTAATAACCTAGTAAAATGGTAATAAATAGTAGCGTGGAAGATTGCCTTATTTGGGTTCGACACGGGCACTGTACTATAAAATGTATTTACAATATAGCTAATGAGCGGTACAATTACCGTACAATTTTAATGGCTTATTTAAATTAGGAGAAATAAAGATGGGTTTTCTTTCAAAGTTGTTTGGGGGCGGTTCAAGTGAGCCAGTAAAAGAACAAACATTATTCGAAAAAATTGGTGGGGAAGCTGCCGTTGATGCTGCTGTGGATATTTTCTATCGCAAAGTATTAGCAGACGATACGGTAAATCATTTTTTTGAAACAGTCGATATGGAAAAGCAAGCGGTTAAACAAAAAGCTTTCTTAACGATGGCATTCGGTGGACCAAATAACTACACCGGTGAAGACATGCGTAAAGGGCATGCGCATTTGGTTGAAAAAGGATTAAATTCTAGTCATTTCGATGCAATTATGGGTCACCTAGGTGCAACATTAACTGAGCTAAATGTCCCAGGTGATTTAATTGCTGAGGCAGCCGCTATTGCTGAAAGCACACGTGCTGATGTGTTGGCTGGTTATACCGATGAAGAGAAGGCAGCGATGGGCGGTGAGAAATCATTGTTTGACAAAATTGGTGGTGCAGCTGCAGTAGATGCTGCCGTTGATATTTTCTACCGCAAGGTTTTGGCTGATGATCGCATCAATAAGTTTTTTGAAGGTGTGGATATGGAAAAGCAAGCGGTTAAACAAAAAGCGTTCTTAACCATGGCATTTGGTGGGCCGCATAATTACACTGGCGAAGACATGCGTAAAGGTCACGCACATCTAGTTGAGCGTGGATTGAATGATAGTCATTTTGATGCTGTTATGGAAAACCTAGGCGCAACGTTAACTGAGCTAAATGTGCCTGGTGATTTGATTGCTGAGGCTGCAGCGATTGCTGAAAGCACACGTAATGATGTGTTAGGCAGATAACAAATAAGCTGTAAATAAAAAACCACAATCATGTAATATGGTTGTGGTTTTTTTTGTAATTTATTTAATTCTTAAATGCAATTGAGAATTGAAATGGAGCTGTCTTAGCTTCTAGTTTTTCGTTTTTCCTGCTGTTTAACCAGCTTGCAATGAATATTGCTGCGTATTCCCGATTATATTGATTTCCTTGTAACGACAATTGCTAGTTGATACTGCTTATGCAGTATAAAAAATTTAATCTCGATTATGTTTTTAAGTATTTTCTAAATATTTGAAACAATGGTTGCAAGTTGCAGCCGTGTGCGAATTATCTAAAAATATTAGTACCATTGATATATCTCATGTAAATAGAAAAATGGAAGCAATAGATTTAGATATTATTTGTGGATGTGACAAACCCATTGCTGGGTAAAGATGGGGCAGCTGTTGCCTTCTCATCCCAAAAAGGTGCTGATCCAGAATATATGAATTTTTAGAAAAAAGTTTATCTCATTTTGCGGATATTATTGAGAAGGAATCTCAATTGGATGTACGTGATATTGCTGGTGGTGTGGGAGTCGGTCTAAAAGACCTATTTAACGCGAATTTATGTAAGGGTTCTGAGTTAGTCTTAAAATTGCTTTCAATTGATGATCATGTAAAGGATGCAGATTTGCTTATTACTGCAGATGGAAAGTTTAATTCCCAGGCTGCATATGGAAAAGTACTCTATGTGGCTGCAGAAGTTGCAAAAAAATACAATATTCCAGTTTGTTTGATTGTCGGCCAAGTTGATGCGAATGGTTCAGGCATCTTATCAAGGTTTGATTAGGTGTATACGTTAACTTCTAAAGAGATTACGAGTTAATACGTTATTGAGCATGCTTCCGAATTAATGCGATAAACAGCTGAAAAATTAACGAAAAATATGTATAGCAAATTGAATTGTTAGCCGATATTTTGCGACAGAACTGTTTTCTAAATACTTTAAACTTAGTCAAAAATAGATACATTTTACTAGGTATTTTTTGCCTATATTCCGCTACATTTCGAGCAAAATACGTAAAATTCCTTATTATGAAATGCTTTCCGAGGTCGATACTACTAATGGTATTGGTTCAGAGTAACAACAGTAAAGTACTCCAAGGAGGCTATTATGGGGCATGCAATGCAAAAATCTAGTGAAATTAAGAACCTGGACCTTCCTTTAGAGCGGGACGGCTTTTGTAGAACAATTATCCGTGAGTTATCTGGATTACTCGAAGATATGGTAGGTCTGGAAGAAGCTTCCGGGTTTATTAGTATCGTCGGCCAAAATATTGGAAATTTTATTGATTCTGAATATAAAAAAGCTTTAAAAGTAGATAACCTTTCTAAAGAACAAATTACCCAGGTACTAGAAGATCTGAAAGAGAGAATTAACGGTGAGTTTTTTATTAAAGAAATGTCAGATTCCAAGGTCGTATTTGGCAACACCCAATGCCCTTTTGAAGGTAAAGTAAAGGATCGCACATCCTTGTGCATGATGACCTCCAATGTGTTTGGCACCATCGCTTCTAATAATCTTGGTTATGCAAAAATTGAGTTGAAAGAAACAATCGCGAGAGGAGATTCCGGGTGCACCGTAGTAGTGTATTTTGAGGCAAATGATGAATCACGTACTGCAGATGGCATCGAGTATGTAAAAACCGGGGTTTAGGATGAATAGTGAATTTGAATTCGGCTATTTGAAGAACTCCAAAGCAGCTTTTGTTGCAGTTTCTGGTGATGGCGTGATATTAGCTCTGAATAGTTCAGCAGAAAAACTGATTGGGATAAATAGCAGTGTATTGGCCGGTAAGACTCTATCCAACTACATGGTTAGTCCAAATAAGTTGGAGACCTTTATAAATTTGTGGAGTCGAAGCAAAATGACTTTGCCGTCAATATTGAATTTAAATATCAACGAAGACGTCGTCGATTTAAAAGTTTATGGTTATGTAGCGATTGAAAAAACTACCGAAGCGCCTGCTGTATTCATTTTAGAATGTATGAGTAAAGCTGATGCAAACAAAAATTTTGTTGCTTTAAACAACAAAATAAATGAGCTCAACAAAGAAATTATTTTGCGCAAGCAAGCTGAAGATTCATTAGCAAAACTGATTCACGTGACCTCAACAGGTACAGGGCAACAGTTTTTTAGAGATTTCTCCCGGCAACTGGCTGAAACACTTGATATTGCACAAGTGTTTATCATTGAGCATAACGAGAAAGGTCTAAATCTATTATCAAATTCTGTGTTCGGTGAGCATGAAGAAGAGGAATTTTGCAAGGCTGGAGAAAAAAAACTCAAAAGTGCTTTAAACATTGAAAACTGTAATTATATTGATTTAAGCCAGGACCCTTCAATAAGTAGTTTGAGAATATTTCACAAATCGAAATGCGAACACGTTATATGTTTTCCTGTTTATTCAGCTGAAAAACATTTACTTGGGAATATTGGTATTGCGGACACTAAGCCAATTTCTTTAGTGGATAAGATTCTGGCATCCATCAAACCTTTTGTAGAACGAGTAGGTGTTGAAATCAGCAGAAAGCTGGCGGAGGAGCAACTGCAACTTGCTAAAGATGTCCTAGAGTCAAGAGTCAAGCAACGAACTAAGGATCTGAATGAGGCATTACTAAAATCAGAAAAAGCCACCCAGTTTAAATCAGAATTTCTCGCTAACATGAGCCATGAAATAAGAACCCCAATGAATGGCGTGTTAGGAATGATCAATCTGCTAGCTGAAACTAAATTAAGTGCTGAACAATCTGATCTGGTTTCAACTGCGCATTACTCTGCAGAAACATTACTCACGATATTAAATGACATTTTGGATTTATCCAAAATAGAAGCAGGGAAAATGGAATTTGAGAATGTGGATTTCAATTTACATAAGGTCGTTGAAGACATTGCGATGTTGTTTGCGACAAATGCTCACTCGAAAAATTTGGAGATTACCGCCGATTTTGATACGGATATTCCGTCTTTTGTAAAAGGAGATCCAACGAGGATACGCCAGATACTAGCTAATCTTACAGGAAATGCTATCAAATTCACTGAAAAAGGCGAAGTAGGTATATCAGTACAATTGCTAGATTCCAGAGATAACAAAGTTAAATTGGAATTTGTTGTTCGTGACACAGGGATAGGTATTAGTGAAGAAGGTATTAAACAGATATTTGAGTCATTTTCCCAAGCAGATGGGTCGACCACTAGAAAATTTGGCGGCACAGGGTTGGGATTAAGTATCTCCAGGCAGCTTGTTGAGTTAATGCATGGTGAAATGCGAGTCGAATCTATCGAAGGTAAAGGAAGTGAATTTATTTTCACCCTGGAATTTTCGCAATCCGATGAATCTTCTCGGTTAATTCAAGGTGATAATCATTTGGATATTAGCGCATTAAGAGTATTGCTAGTCGATGACAACCAAACTAATTTGCGAATTCTAAGCAATAATCTAAAAAATTGGGGAATTGAATTCACTGCTGTAGAGAGCGCAAAAGAAGCAATTACAAGTTTACAAAAAAGTGTTATCTCCAAAAAACCGTATAATTTGTTAATCACCGATATGATGATGCCAGAAATAGATGGCATCGGTCTAGTTACAGAAATCAGAACTATGGAAGAATTCCAGAATATGGAAATTATAATTTTAACTTCAATAACTACCGAGGTCCGGGAAAAAGCGAATAAATTGAAAGTAAATTCTGTTTTAAATAAACCGGTAAGACAATCATTATTATACGACACTATTATCAATAATACTTGCGAAATTTCTCTAATAGAAAATCAAAACAAAGAAGTTACACAGCCAATGCAGGAAATTTATACGGACGACAAAAAAATCTTGGTTGTTGAAGACAATAAAATTAATCAAAAAGTTATTAGGGGTTTAATTAACAAATATGGCTATGAAGTAGAATTGGTCAACAATGGTCAAGAAGCTGTAACAACTATTAGTGTTAACAAATTCGATTTGGTTTTTATGGATTGCCAAATGCCCGTGATGGATGGATTTGAGGCAACAGAAAAAATTCGACTATTGGATAATGAGCATGCTAAGACCTCTATTGTTGCAATGACGGCTAACGCTATGGCCGGAGACAGGGAAAAATGCCTTGCTATTGGTATGGATGATTACATTAGTAAACCAATAAAAGTAGATGAATTAGAAGATTGTTTACAGCGGTGGTTGGGTAATGAAAAACAAAAGATTGCCTGAAAATGTATAAAGTTTATAAACATGTATGATTATTATTTGGGTATCAACTCGCTATCTAGTAACCCAACTAGCTGCTTATTCGGCGACTACTCATTGTAGCTACGCAATGATAAGCAACCGTGAAAACTGTATTGAAACAGAAATGGATAATTGCATGATAATACCAGCTAATGTTGATTATTCTAATAGTTTATTTGAAAGGCAGGAAAAATCTCAGTTGCGGTTAGGAAAAATGAGGAGGCTTTCTTAATGAGCGAAACGATATCAATATGTATAGATACAGTTAATTCAATGAAAGAAATATTAGGAGACGAACTGGAAGAAATTTTTGTTGAGTTTAAAGAAGAAATACCTCTTTACATTGATCGGTTAACGGCATATTTAGAACAAAGGAAGACTCAAGAGCTCATGGAGCTTTCTCATAGTGTTAAAAGTTCCAGTGGAAATCTGGGTTTTTTAAAATTATCTGAAATATGTCGAAAAATCGAAGAAAACTTGAGAGAAGACCATTCCTTAAATGTGGAAAGTGAAGTGAGCAATTGTATAGCCGAATTAAAATACCTTACTGAGCAAATCAATGTTGTTTGCAAACAATTGTGAATTATTGCCATCACGAAGATTATGAATAAATGAGCAGATTAAATGATAGAATATTCTAAAATCGACAGTGATATTGTTGTTCAAATTATTGATGATGACAAAATAATTCGCAGTATGCTGACGAAAGTATTAAATAAAAGCGGCTATCAAGTAATTGTAAGTGACAATGGCCCAAATGGGATTAAACAGTATAAGCAGGAAAAACCGGATATTATTTTATTGGATGTATTAATGCCCGGTATGACAGGTTATGAAGTATGTATGGAATTGAGGAAGCCCTCTATAGACCCAGCCTTACCTATATTAATGCTTACGGGGCTTGATGATATGGACTCGATAAATGAAGCATTTCGAGTTGGGGCAACCGACTTTGTCACAAAACCTATCAATCTCGCATTGCTAGGGCAAAGAGTAAAATATGCCTTAAAAGGTAAAAAAATGTATGACGAGGTGCAACAAAAAACAAATGAACTTGCGGCAATTTTGGACTCTGCAAGTGACGGTATACTTTCCGTAGATGACAATTATTCCATATTAGATATAAATCGCGCAGGAGAAATTCTATTTCAAAGTCCAAAGGAAAGTATGCTTGGGAAAAACCTTTTAGAATACATAATGGGGCTGGAAAAGCTAAATTGCGATGATTTACACTCAGTACAACTAGCGGGTAAACGAGCAAATGGCGACATCTTCCCAATAGAGGTGAGTGTTAGTTTAATTACTCAATCTAACAAAACTTTCAAGAGTATTTTCGTTCATGATCTTACAGAACGAGTAAAAATAGAGAGAATGAAAGGCGAATTTATCCAAACAGTAAGTCATGAATTGCGAACCCCAATAACCGCTATTAAGGGAGCTGTGGGAATATTAAATAGCGGTGTTTTGGGTGAAGTTTCTCCCGATGCTGAAGAACTAGTTAGGATCTCAGAACGAGCCTGTACCAGGCTTGAGTCACTGGTTGATGATATTCTAGATGTGACTACACTTGAAGATCCACTAGAAGAACTTAATTATACTGAGATTGTTTTAAGTGATGTTGTAAATAAAATCACTAGTAGTTATCTTCGTGTTGCAGAAGATCGTCAAATAAAAATTGAATATAATGATGAACCTGATGTGAAAATTCATACAGATGAAAACAGGTTATCAGGGGTGTTTAGGCATTTATTATCAAATGCTATAAAGTTTTCTAATAGAAATAGTGTAGTGGAGATTAGGGTCCAACAATGCGATAGTGGAGTCAAGATTACATTAATAAATCAGGGCGCTGTGATTCCTGAGGGTTCATACAAAAAAGTTTTTGAAAAATTCTACCAAGAAGATAATTCCAGTACGCGTAATGAAGGTGGGACGGGCCTAGGGCTTTATATAGTAAAAACAGCCATTGAAAAATTACAGGGACACGTAGACGTGAATTCTACACTAGAAAATGGCACGGCATTTTCGCTTTTCCTACCCCGAATAAATTGGGTCAACCCAGACGTAAGCTGACTCTTACTCATCTTAAATGGTGATCTTATCTAAGATGTATTAGTGTCATTCTAGGTTGGCAATGATTTGTAATAAATCATCCCTGCACTAACTCTAGCCGTGATTTTGGATTCTGTTGTAACATATCGCCTAATGATTCAGCGTATTATGACTATTTGCATTAACTTGTTACACAGCGAATATTTTATGACCCATTCCAATGACCGCCATTTTCAGAAAGATATGAATATACAATCCATCCGTTGGTATCTTACTTATGCAATAAGCTATGAGTACGTTGAAGAATTGATGGAAGTGCGCGGTTTATCTGTTGATTATGATACAAGAAATCGCTGACGATTAGACGAGACGTATATTAAAGTTAAAGCTCGATGGAAATAATTTATCGGGTGGTTGACAAAAAATAATACAATCGATTTTTTGCTTACCGCTAAATACGATGAAAAGACTGTTTTAAATTACGCGAATTTGGATAATAAATGCAAATTGAAATGAAGCGGTCTTAGCTTCTAGTTTTTCGTCTTTCCTGTCGTTTAATCAGCTTGCGATGAGTATTGCTGTGTTTTTCAGATTATATTGATTTCCACTTAATTTTCTTTGTAACGATAATTGCTAGTTGAAACTAATTGTGCAGTATAAAAAATCAACGTCGACGAAGTTTTTAAGTATTTTCATAAAAATTTGAAATAGCTGATTAGGCTATTTTAAATACATACTTTAGTAAAACAGTTGAATTTGCCCTTGTTGATTAGAACCAATAAATAGTGAACAAATGCAGCTCTATTCTGCACCAATACCGTGCAAGAATATATTGTTATCATGTAATATTATAGCTGAAGTGTATAACTATTTGTTTTTGTGTTGAATTTTGTTTAGGCATAGGTTTTGCCATGTAGTTAGAAAATAATCTTTTTGTGGCTTGTTAAATGAAAATAATAATTGCACCAAACGCATTGAAGGATAGTTTGTCAGCTATGGACGCGGCAACTGCTATAGAGTTAGGAATTTTACATATTGCTCCTGACGCTGAAACTGTATGTATTCCAATTGCGGATGGTGGTGATGGTTTACTGCAAGTTTTAGAGCATGCATTAAACGGTGTGTGGAAAACGATAAGTGTACAAGGCCCATTAGGCGGAATGGTACAAGCGTCATTTTTATATTGCGCAGAAAAAAAGCTGGCTGTTGTTGAGTTGGCTTCTGCAGCAGGACTCGCTCTACTTAATGAGCAGGAATATGATGTTCGAAATGCATCAACATTTGGTGTTGGGCAGATAATTAATGCGGCACTTGAGTTGGATGTTGATCATATTATCTTAGGCATTGGTGGTAGTGCAACGAATGACGCTGCAATGGGGATTTCCGCAGCACTTGGCGTAGAGTTTTTGGATGATAATGGTAATACGTTGCAACCTAGTGCAAATAATTTAAAAAAAATTAGTGATATTGATACAGCTCATGTAAATAGAAAAATGAAATCTATAAGTTTTGATATTATTTGTGATGTGACAAATCCCTTGCTGGGTAAAGCTGGAGCAGCTGCTGTCTTTTCACCCCAAAAAGGAGCTGACCTAGCGTGTGTGGAATTCTTGGAAGAAAGTTTATCTCATTTTGCGGAGGTTGTTGAAAAGAAATTTCAACTGAATGTGCGTAACATTGAAGGTGGAGGTGCTGCTGGTGGTGTGGGAGCAGGATTAAAAGCCTTATTTAATGCAAATTTATGTAAGGGTTCCGAGCTTGTATTGCGATTACTTTCATTTGAGGCTCATATTAAGGATGCTGATTTGCTCATTACCGCAGAAGGAAAATTAGATTCACAAACAGCGTATGGAAAAGCACCGTATGTGGCTGCTGAAGTTGCACAAAAATACAATATTCCAGTTTGTGTGATTGCCGGTCAAGTTGATGCGAGTGGTTCAGGCAATTTACCAATTTTTGATGAAGTGTGCACGTTAACTTCTAAAGATATTACAAGTCAATATGCCATTGAACATGCTGCCGAATTAATGCAAAAAACAGCCAGTAAATTAATGGCTAACATGTATAGTGGATTAAAAAAATAGAAAAATAAAATATGTCAAAACCGAAACTACCAATACTCGTTTTTACTGATCTTGATGGAACTTTACTTGATCATGATAGTTATTCCTTTTCTGCAGCGACTAACGCAATTAATAAGCTCAAGATGCTAAATATTCCAATAATACCAATTACCAGCAAGACGCTATCTGAATTGGATGCATTGCTCATTGATCTTGATTTAAATTCTCCAGTAATTGCTGAAAATGGGGGGATTATTGCCTTGCCAAAAGGCCAGTTGAAAGGATTTAAAAGTGATATAAGTTATAAGAACTTTGATGTATTGCAATTATCGCCAGTGTATTCAGTAATAAATCATACTTTGAGAG
>Ga0316207_10000532_pt1 | contig 59231 bp, 98 predicted proteins | sample 6weekpyrite_MG_FD_204943 | JGI IMG/M metagenome (GOLD analysis project Ga0316207, IMG submission 204943) | Microbial mat bacterial communities from mineral coupon in-situ incubated in ocean water Damariscotta River, Maine, United States -... | ecosystem: Environmental > Aquatic > Marine >...
AGCGCTTATGGGTGGTCAAATAGTTGTCGCTGGCTTGGTTAATTTCGAGACGATACAAAAAGCTATTAAGGATTTAAAAGACACCCGCCCATCCAGTACATCTAAAGGGGGTGATTTGTGAGTGAATTTGTAAGATGTGATTTTGAACAAAAAGGCATTCAGTGTGTTGGTGAAAAAGGCCATGACGGCAAACATAAACGACCTCATTCACATAAATGCCATTTTCCTACATGCAATAAAGAAGTGCCACCGAAACTATGGGGCTGTAAGGAGCACTGGTTTAAATTACCAAAAAGACTTAGAAACAGAATATGGGCAACGTATAAAGCAGGACAAGAAATAACAAAGACACCAAGTAAAGAATATTTGAAAGTTGCTCTTGAAGTTCAGGACTGGTGTTTAAATAATCCAGATGTTTAACCAACACTAACTAAGGTGTTTATTATGAGTGATGAATACAAACTTAGAAAATTACTAGCGATACAATGTGCAGGAGAGTTTCTTTATCATGATGACGGTGAATTACAAGACAATAGGTATTATCCGTTTATAGATTTTCTTAGAGATAGCCCTGACGCAATAGAATTAAAAATGCGGTTACGTGTAATTCCCTCCACCCAAGGCGAAGGAGTAGAGAATGGATGATGACATCGCATATATGTCTACAAAAGAAATAAAAGAATTGGACAGGCTTTTAACTTACAAAGACTGCCTGAAAGACACGATAAGTTGCTGGGAGGCAACGAGAATTAATGGTGCTAGTGCAAGTTTGGCTTGTGATGGGAATATATCAATTTCTCTATTAAAGGCATTCGATAGAATATCTGAATTAGAAAGAAAAAATAATGTTTAACTTCTACCTATAAACGAGGATGATATGAACGAATTAACGATTTTAATACTTTTAACAGCAGGATTTCTACTAGGTCTTTTCTGTTTCCCGCTCTTAATTTTCATAAGGGCCAGAAGAGACGCGGCGTGGGATGACTCAAATCTCCTAAACATTTACCGAGTGATATCACACATTGGAGCGCATCCCTCTGATTTTTCCAAGATGAGGTATATTGGAAGTGGTAAGAACCCATTCAAATACATTAGTGGCGATGAGTTCAGTGATGTTGTGAAAACTAGGCCTGATAGTCATGAGCGATGATTTAGATTGGGATAAATTTGACGAGCTATATAATAAGTCTGAACAATTCATTAAAGACTTTAAGTCATTAGTACGTAAATATGTACCTAAGTACCCTACTAAACAATACGATCCTGGATTTGAGCTATTAAGTATGATGCAAGATAGAGTATCAGTATATAACCCATACGTGTGGTCTAATGATAATGAAGGCTCAGACAATGAAGAACATTATTAATACTCTAAAAATCTATATACTTGGTACCAAAGATGTTTATTATGCCGACGCAATGAGTATAACAATTCGTCAATATAAAGATTTAAGGAAGGTGATGTATGATTAAATGTATAATTTGTGCTGGAACAGGAAAAGTAGAAAATATAAATGGAGATAGTACTTGCCATAAATGCCAAGGTACTGGTTATCAAGATAATAGTGCCGTCGTGCCGAACTTAATCAGTGATTGTTGCAGTATGTTACATCGTGATGATGACGAAGTAATATGTCCAAAATGTCTTAAACCTTGTAACTGGGTACCTGAACCTAAGTGTAAAGTAATCAATCTAAGTAAGAATATGGAATCATCTGCGTGTCCTAATAAATTCTCATATAGTATGTCCAACCCTAATATTAAAACTACTGAACAAATAGTACATAAAGCTGTAAATGACGAGTACCAACTAATTTTAGAATACGTGTTTAAGCATGGGTTATTGGACAGTGATGATTCAGGTATAAGCCACTCACAAGCGTTAATTGATACATTAAATACATTAGTTGAGCGTACTAATACATTCTTGAACGATATATGGCCTCAAGTAGATAAATTATGTATCCAAGACTATAATAATCTTAATGAATTAGCCATGTTACTTACCAAATTGAGTAAAGCCAATAAGTAGTATCTCTATGTAAATTAACTAGTATGTTTACTTTAATTAATTTATATGGAGAATACTGGAGAGCATAAATAACGGGGAAAATGAATGGATGATATAAAAGCTATAAATACTCTTAAAAATAGACACCACTTTGGTACTTATATACCAAGAAGTATTGTGGAAGCCTTGAATTATAGAAATGGGCATGACATACGAATAATTACTGAGTTTCGTAAAGTATTGAATTACTTAAGATACATACTGAACTCTAAAGGCGAAGGAAAACTTACAAGTAGTGAGTTACGATTTGTTGAAGATTTTAAGGAATACGAACTATGACTACGTACTATTTAATCTTGACAGCTATTGTAGGATCATCAGCTAATGTAAGCACGTCTATGGGTGAATTAAACCTTTTAGAAGACTGTAAATCAGCAGGTGAGTTATGGGTAAAAACCATAAAAGAACAAAGACCTGAATTTAATGATTCGTATTTCTTATGCGTACCATCCAGATATAGACTATAGGTGAAATATGGCTAAGTTAAAAATATTTAGAGATAAAATAAATGAAGTACTAGATAGATATCCTGACGCAGATTTCATGGTAGGTGTACCTGGTATTGATGATGTCGCATTTTCTATCAATGAACATATTAATTTGAGCAATACTGATAACAGAATATTGCATTTGGTGGCACACCCTTCGCCTGAACAATTAATTGGTCATATGCAAAGCTTAAAAGACAATGGTAGAGATAGGACCAAAGATAATTAAAGTCATGGTCATATGATATATATGTGTACAAGATGCTAATATTATAGTATTATTATCCTGTAAATAAATATTAATTGCTGTGAGGGCAAAATCATGAAAGCACTAGCTAAGTTTGCGTTATGTTCAAAGACTGTAACTATTCCTTATTCTGCCGTAGTAGAAATAACGTCTGATCAGTTTGATGACCCTGAATCTATTAGAGAAAAGCTACAAAGCGTAGTAGTAGAACATGTGACAACTGGACGAAGTATACCAGTAGACTGGTTATATGTAGATGACGTATCTATACATACTTTGTTTGACAATGCTCCTAAAGATATAGTTTTAGGCGCAACTCCTTTTCCATTCATAATAAACTGCATAAATACTATAGACGTAGATTATGTAGTAGTCACATCAGTACGTAAATTAGTAGGTACAATTGAAGTACCTAATGGATGTAAAGGTGGAGCTTTACGATCAGCTATATTAAATCAAGTTGAATCAGTGCTTCCTAAACGTGAATATAGAAACATTAAGCATGTATATTTCGGTGCTCAATTAAACGACATGATAGATACAGTAAATATGGTTACTAACAAACTGTCTATTCACAGATAACCTATTGGCGATTGTATATACGCCAAGGATGGCTTAACTAAGGAAATAAAATGAGTATTGAAGTTACAAATGACCATTTAGAGTTTTTAGACAAATTACAGCAAAGTGGAACAACAAACATGTTTGCTGCATCAGGTCGTATAGTAGAAAACTTTAATGTAGATAATTATCAAGCCGAACTTATTCTTAAATCGTGGATGAGAACATATGCTGAAAGAAACAGAAATGGTGAAGTTAAAGACTACACTTAAATACGTGTTTATTGTAATTGTAATTCTATTGAGTTGGACCGATATATGGGCGACGTAGTTAAATAAATTGTACTAGGGCTCTTAACTGTAGTATAATAAAGTTTGATCTAGTCGAGGCGCGTCAACCGCCAATTGACGTTCCCTTCCTGAGCCCTCACGCTAAGTCTCGGCTAGATCATTTTAATCGCTATATAAATCTATTAGCAGTTGTGTTATATAATAAGAGATAATATCATGATAGAACAGTATATACCGATAATTATTATAGTATTAAGCGCTTTAACAATTATTTTAGTGACTTACTTATTATATAACAGATACAAAACCTCTAATAAATATTCTCTATGGTATAACGCATTACCTAACATACAGAGTGAATTGGAAATATTCAATAATAGAAATAATAACATTGTCGTAAAGGTAGTTCAGTGTTCCAGTGAATTATGCGGATATTTACAATTTACTGTAGAAGATGAGATAGTATATAAAGCTCATTTTGTAGGTTCAGTGGAATTATCTATAACGTTAGATTTACTTAATAATCATAAGAGATATGATAATTTAAAAAGGACATAATATGACTGACGAAGCTAACTACATTAAATACTCAATAGATGATATTAATTTGATTCTAAATAATCAAAAACATTTGTCAATTCCTGAAATAGGTCAACTAAATAAACTACAAAATAGGTATAGCGAAGACCCAGAAAATTCAGTGTTAGCTGATCATGAAGAATTAATGATAACATTGCTACTAAGAAAAATCAAGTAGCAATCATAATATTCTGAAATTTACCGTTAGATGTCCATTTTGATACGTAGTTTTGCTGAGATATTTGTACATCAAATATCATTATTTCATTATCAGATAAATAAAATGAGTTTGGTATGTTTAAGTTTTTTATGACTTGTAGTTCATCAATGACCGCTTCTGAATCTAGCATGTGCGGCCATTCTGATAAATCATATACCCAAGAAAAGTACACTTTACCATTCTTTATGGTAGGTACTATATCTAAAGAATCTAATAAAGATATTACTCTTGAATGCAATCTACATGAATGCCAATTACCTTCAGAATGTTTACCAGTATATCGTATCCAAACCAGAATTCTTGAATCTAAACTAGAAAATTTCATACGATTATATTACTATAATATATTAATCGTGTACATGCAGGAGATACTTATGTATGAATATAAATCAATGGACCAACTGAGAGTTAGGTTATCGTCCATATATGATAGATTAGACGAATTATCATATCAAATGAGTAGAATATCGACTGAGCTTAATAATAGTGACCTAAATAAATATGACTCAGTAAAGAAGGCCAGTATAGTGGCAGAATATAATGATATTAGTTCAGAAATAGAAAACTTAATAACAGAAGAATCTATATTAAGAGACCACTTAATGAATGCGATAAAAACTAATAGTTCAAGGGTTCATTAATATCGTTGTATACCAATGTAAAATTAGGTGATATAATATATTAATAATTTAAAACGGAGAATACTATGAGCTGCAATTTTTGTAAAATTCAACATTGTATGACTAAAGGATCAGTCACTACAGTACCTGGACGATGGGACATTAAAAAGGAAGCTCCTGGCTTTTATAACGTATATGTACACGATAAAGATACCATTATCGATACATGCTATAATGAAGCTTTAAATAAAGAGTTTTTAAAGCTTACTATTCCAAAAATCCCGACTAAATGTACGTGTCCTAAAGAGACTGAAACGAATAAAGTCTCTAATACAAGTAAAAAAGAAACTAAAAATGCCAAAAAATAAACCTGTAGAAATCGTTGTAGCTAAAAAGGTAACAGGTTTACAATTTGGCACTTTAACAGTACCTAAAACTGATATAGGTTTATATGCATTACCTGGCGGCATACTAAAATCATATTCAGCATTGGTAAATGATCCATTAGTAATTAGACATATCAACAAAGCGGCCTAAATAAGGCAAAATCTAGTATGCTTTTACATGGACTATTGATCTATGTAAAGGTAAGTATTTGGGAGATGGAATGTATTTAGCAAAAGATATTATAAGTGGGGCGCTAGATATGGCTCAATTGGGATACCATGTATTCCCTTTACTAGAGCGATGTAAAACTGATACTAATAAACGTGGCACACCTATTGGTTGGAATCATAATAACCCTGATCATAAACATTCATTGCCTTCTACTACTGACTTAGATGAAATTATAGGTTGGGCTCATGACTATAAAGATATTATAGGTTATGGAGTTAACCCACGTGGCCGACGTGCTATCGTATTAGATGTAGATGTAAAAGGTAATAAGGTAGGTGCTGCGTCATTAAAAGCATTAGTTAAAGATTTCAAATTAAGCCTAAATACATTTTGTGTAAAAACTAAATCAGGTGGATTACATTTATACTACTCGTATGATGGTGTACCTGAAGAATTCTATGTCAAAGGTACTGCTATAGACGGCTACAAAGATATAGATATACGTGCTGACAATAACTTTTTAAACGGACCATTCCCAAATGGTAATTATACGATTATTAAGAATGAGTCATTATCTAGTTTACCTTCCAAATTAATTGAAGAATTGCCTTTACAACCTATAGCTAAAGGTTTACAGGTAGTAGTCAATAATAAAGACGCTGAAGCATTAGAATATAAAGATCCTTTACTTAAAGGTTTGATACCTGATGTTATACCTTTAGGCGAACGAGACAACACAATTATAAGATTAATTGGTAGTTGGGCAAGAAAGCATCCAATAGAAACAACTCTTCAATTAACTAAAGCGGCTATTATAGCTTGTGAAAAAGATCCTAAAGACAAAATATCTATAAACGACTATATACCAAAGATTGAGTCGACTTATGAAAAATTAGCATTTAGGCCACTAACACCGGATATGTTGGCTTGGATGGAGGACCATTTAATTTTGATACCTGAGCGCCGAAGTGTTTATATGCGTAATCTCCCTGCACATAAGGCTCTTATAAGTAAAGACGCTGCTATTGACAGATATAAAAACTGGATATACTATTTAGAACCTCCTGAAGGTAGTAACTCTAAAAAGAAATCAAAGGTACAATGTTTTCCTGCTTGGATGGAGAGTCCTAGACGCCAAGATTGCAGATCATTTGGATATTATCCATCAGATGAACGAATAGTATATTGTGATGTACAAGATTGCGATGTAGTTAACACTTATTCTGCACCGTTTCAAGAATTTAAGTATAATGAAAAAACATATGATGACCATATATCTAAATTTCTTGAATTTTGTGATTACTTATTCGAAGATCACGCACAATTTATGTTAGATTGGGTAGCTCACCAGGTACAAAAACCTAATGAGAAACTATCTTTTGCTCCAGTAATGTACTCAGAGGCTAGAGGCGTAGGTAAAAACTTATTTTTCGATATAGTTAAAAATCTAGTAGGTAAATGGAATACTACAGAAGCTGAAGTTACTGAAGTGGTAGATAAGCATTGTGAGTTTGCATTACGCCATCATTTGGTACTTATAAATGAGGCATCTATTGACGCACGAGATAAGCGTGCACTAAATACAAGACGTAATATATTAGAGACACTAAAATCAAAAATTACGGAAAATATGCAAACAGTAGAACCTAAATACATAGGTAGGTTTAATGTTAGATCATATGTAAATTACATAGTGGCAACTAATAATTTAGACGCTATTCCTATGGAGCAACAAGATAGACGATTCTTTGTAATGGATTTACGCGCTAAAAAGATGGATAAAGAGTTTTATGAGCTACTATGGGAAATGGCTAGAAGTCCGCTAGATGAACCTGAAGTATTACATAGATCATACGCCTTAAGGCAGTATATGATGAAGCGTGACGTATCAAAAGTAAATAGAGGTGATGTAGCCGTATTTACTGAAGCTAAACAAGAAATGATAGACGCAAATAAATCGTCAGAGCAGATAGATCTTGACGAAGCTATAATGAATCATTACTCTATATTTAGATCAGATGTAATTACCAAAGAACTGTTTGATTGGTATGTAAGTAATAAGATGCCTCGTGGATCTAGATTGAGTTCTGGAGCAATACGAGATTTATTTAAGATATACTTCAAACCTATAAGAATAAACGAAACATCTGGTAGAGCTAAACAAGTTGCCGTACAATTGCCAGATAGAATGGTAGATGGCATGATAATGAATGCCGAAACAAAGAAATGTGGTATGTTTACTGTAAGACAACATTATGGGCTTGATAAGTCTGATGTAGCATTCGTACGTGGCGTGTATGGAAGAGCATTAGATGCAACTAAGCATGATTATAAAGAACCTGTCGAAGACATCGGTGATGTTAAAAATGAAAATAAATCCAAATGATATAAACACACTAGATTTAGAGACTGCACCTAATGAGGGAGCTCCTCTAAATAATACATACGCTCTAGAGCCGTGGCGCTATAGGACTAATCAAGCAAGGATTACGTCCTGTGCTGTTGCGTATCCAGATTGTATTAAACAGATTCATGAAAAGAATAACTCTATTCTCGAATTAAAAGTACTACTTAAGTCATTAAAAGGTAAGCAAGTATACGCTCACAATGCACTCTTTGATATAGGTTGGCTTATAGAGTACGTTGGGTTTGATCTTGTTAAAGACATAAAATGGCGTGATTCACAATTACTATTCAAATGGATTTTAAATAGTCAAGCTACTGATAAAGTATTTTCTATGGCTTTGGACAACTTAGTTAAGAAGTATGTGAAGGAGCACCCTGATCTTGAAGAGTTCTTGGACATAAAGAAGAAAGAAGTTACGGCAGGTGAAGACTACGAATACTGGCTAAAACGCGGTAAGATGGATGCTGATTTAACAAGAGTACTAGTGCTTATTGGGTTAGAGTTAATGCCTGAATCTATGCACACTCAATTTATTCTTGAGCAATCTAATTTAGTATTTGTATCTAGATCACAATTAAATGGTCTTGATATACATATGGGAAGCATGACAAAGCTTCAATCTAAAATACCAGAATTGACTGTTAAATTAGCTAAAGAAATAGGTATCACGGTTGCCACAGCTACATCGCCTAAACAATGTGTAAATTATGTTGAAAACGTATTAGGATTAAAACTTCCACTTAAAACACCTAAAGGCGCACCGTCTGCATCAAAAGATTCATTAATGCTTTTGCATTTTAGTCTATCTCAACTAAGAGACAAACGCCGACATAGTATAAAGCACTTATTAGATATTAAGAGCCTTAATACTACTAAGACAAAGTTTGTTGACGGTGCAATACGATGTAATGAGTATTTAGGTATGCCGAAAAGTATGTCATCACCTAGAATATTTGGTACATATACTGGTCGATTTACGTATAGTAATAAGATTATGAAAAAATTCCAAATAGGTTTGGCTACTCACCAATTACCAAGAAAGGGTCCTATACGTGGAGCTATACGTCCACCACCAGGTTATAAGGTTGGGGAATTGGATGCTGCAGCACAAGAAATGAGATTTATGGCTCATTTCTCACAAGATGAAACTATGGTCGATAATTTCAATAATGGAATAAACGCTCACTCGTCTATGGGATCTACAATAGGGCATATGGAATACGATGAGTTTCAGGCTAAATTTAAAGCTCAAGATAAGGAAGTTACTAATTTCAGATATGCAGGTAAACTCCTTAATTTAAGTTGTCAATACAGAATCTCAGGTAAAGCGTTGGCTAGTAAGTTCTTTTCTAATTACCAAATTGTTATATCAGAGCAACAAGGTAGAGTTTACGAATCATTATATAGACAACATTATCCTGGAGTACCTAAATATTGGGATAATATAATTCGTAAAGGCCGTGAAAATGAATATGCTGAAAGTATAGGCGGTAGACGATTTGGAATTGATCGTTGGAGAGGTAGAAAATGGCAGTCTGAATCATCTGCTATAAATCATCCTATTCAAGGTAGTGGTGCTGATCACAAGAATATAGTTATATCGTATGTAAGCATGAAGTACCCAGAAATGTTATTTGCTTTAGACTTACACGATGGTTTGTGGTTCTTCTACCCAGAAGAATGGACAGACGAAGATTTTATAGCAGTAAGAGACGATGTAAACACTATTAACTTCCATGATATTTGGAATTGTGAACATGTCGTTGACTTCCCATTCGACGCTCAAGTCGGCACATCATTTGGTAATGTAAAGGAAATAGGTTAATGATAAAACCTGAATTATCAAGTATACAGGAGTATAAATTAAGAACTAACCTTAAAGAAGGTAAAATTCTGTCATATGCTGTTGTAGTTGAGATGCCTGATAAAACATTACGTACTGTTGATGTATACGGTAGAATTAGAAAATATGATAAACCATCAAATAATTAAGGATTAACTAATATGTCAGATTTTATAGCTTTAAGCCACTCAAAAATTAATACGTTTAACGGTTGTCCTAGACAATTCTTTTTACAGTATATATCTAAAGTCTACCCTAAAGAAGGAGATAATCCTTACTTTATAAAAGGTAATCGTATACATAAAGAGTTAGAAAATTATGTAGTATGGTTACTTGGTGATAAACAAGGTGATCAGCCTAAGATGGGCGATGAAGCTAAAAATGGGTTACCAATAGTTAATCGACTTATGAGTAAGTTCGATGACTGCTACCCAGAGCAAAAGTTATCAATGGATGATAAATTTAAAAAGGTTGGATGGTTTGATAAAAAGACTAGATGGCGTGTAATTTACGATTTCTTAGCAATGAAAAACGATTTAGCTATGGTAGTAGATTATAAGACTGGTAAAGTTAGAGACTATGCTGGTTTTGGTGGTCAATTACATTTAGGTGCTTGGGTATTATTTAATATCAGACCAGAAATTCAGACTGTTAATAATGCTTACTTATATTTAGAACATAAACACACGGTATCTATTAAGTTAGAGCGTGATAAAGATATGAATAAATTAACTGATCACTTCTTAGAAGTATTTGATACTATAAATAGTGAAAAGAATTTTGATGAAAAGAAAAATAAGAATTGCTATTTCTGTCTTGCTACGCCTGAAATGTGTTCTCAAAAGAAAGCTAAACGAGAACTATAATGGCTAAGGGACCTGAAGCCAAAGTAAAAGATTGGCTACGAAAAGAACTTAATAAAGAGTTTCCAAATATATGGATATACATGGCGCCTGGAGGTAAGTTTGGACGTAAAGGTGTACCAGATTTGTTATGTTCGATTGACGGATTCTTTGTAGCTATTGAAGTCAAAGCTGAAGAAGGTATGGAAGGTACGCCGTCTCAGAAATACGAGATAGGTTTACTTAAACAGTCTAAAGCTATAGCTTTTGTCATGGACGGCAAGAATGTCTTAAAATTAAGGACACTAATTAAGTTAATATACTCTAAGATAAATTCATAGTATATTATATAAGTTAAATTTATTAAGAGAATAGCGGAGAATTAAAATGAATGTAAAGATGAATTGTATTACTCATCCATTAATACCTCGTGAAATAGCAGACAATGAGAGTAAGTTTGGACAAATAATGAATCCAGAAGAGTATATGATATACTGTGGACGTGTATCATCTCCAGATAATCGATTAAACCATGCTACTGCGCCTGGATTACTTAAATATTTAATCGATCATCAACACTGGTCACCTTTTGAAATGATTTCTATAGGTATTGAGATTGAAACATCTCGTGCTATAGCACAACAAATGTTACGTCATCGCTCATTTAGTTTTCAAGAGTTTAGCCAACGCTACGCTAAAGTCGATAGTATGGAGCCTATTGAATTACGTAATAAAGCTGAAAAGAATCGTCAATCATCATCTGAACCAGTTACTGACGATATGCTGAATGATAAAGCTAATGCAGCTGTAAAACTTTGTCAAGATGTATACGAAGACTTAGTAGATAATGGCGTATCAACTGAAACAGCACGATTTATTCTTCCATTAACAACTCAAACTACAGTTATTATGCACGGCACATTACGTTCCTGGATTCACTTCTTTGCTCAGCGTTGTGATGATCACGCTCAAAAAGAAATTCGTGAAATTGCATTTGCAGCTCGTGAATTAATATCTAAACAATGTCCTTGGACTGCATCAGCTTTAGGTTGGGTTTAATATGACTGACGCACAAGAACAATACGTTGAAGTAATAGATAAACAAATAGTCAAAGTAAGAGATAAAAGCTTTGGTATTATAGTTAGAAAACACTTATTATTTCACGAAGTTATTGTGCGTCAAGCTAAACCTAGACGTGAATTCGTTACAACTGGTACTGAATCTGAAGTATTAAACATGAAAAAGAAAGGCCTTAAAAGTTTACTTAGGGGAAGAGTATGAGCGAATTACTATTAGCAATATCATTGGTATCTATAGCGCTATCAGGTATAATGTCTGTAAAGGTAGTACTAGATACGTATACTTATTTATGGGATTATGAGTATAATAAATTAATGAAGTGGCCGTTTATTCAAAATGTAATACTTACTATGACATTATGGCTAACTACAATATCATTAATAATACCTTGTAGGTGTATTTAATGGGTTTATTAGTTCCATTTACTAAGTATTCTTGGCCTTCAAAATACGATAATCCTTTACAGAATCAAGTAAAGACAGTTAAGTTTATGCTCGCTAATAAGCGAGGATTTATACTTAGTACTATGGGTACTGGTAAAACACTTAGCTGCCTATGGTTTTGTGATCTATTATACGTAAATACCAAAATAACGAAGGTATTAATAGTAGCCCCATTATCTACGTTGCAAAGTGTTTGGGCAGACGAGATATTTTTTAATTTCTTAGGTGTGCCGTTTACTATATTACACGGATCTAAACAAGAGCGTATCAAGCGATTAGATTCAGGTGCACTCTATTACATCATTAACCACGATGGTATAAAAGTTATTGAGCAAGAGCTAAGAGATAAGAGATTTGACGTAATAATAATCGATGAATTAACCGCGTATAAAAATGCTAGGTCTGATAGAACTAAATGTATGAAGAGAATAGCAGACGGTAGCAAAACAAAGCAACCTGCTGTATATGGTTTAACAGGTTCTATCACTGCAAATTCTCCATTAGACGCTTTTGGTCAAGCAAGAACTGTAAATCCTAATAATCCAAAATTACCTAAATATTATGGTAGGTTTAGAGATTTACTTACTACCAAATTTGATGAGTTCACGTATATACCGAGGTTGGGTTGGGAGAATATATTAAAACCTATGCTATACCCATCTATACGATTCACTATGGACGAGTGTATAGATTTACCACCTATTGTCTATGAAACTAGACAGTGTGATATGACTAAAGAACAAACACGAGTATATAAAGATTTAAAGAATGACTATATAGCTCAATATAATGATGGACTTATTACAGCTGCAAATGCGGGTGTAAAGGTTTTAAAGCTATTACAAGTCAGTTGTGGTGCCGTAATAGATAAAGAAGGTACAGTTCAAGAATTTAGCAAGTCTCCAAAATTAAAAATCATTCAAGAAGTACATGAACAATTAGATAGAAAGAAATTAATAATATTCGTATTATTTAAAGCGTCTATAAAGCAAGTTGAAGAGTTTTTAAAATCTAAAAAGATATCGTGTGGAGTAATATCTGGCGATATACCAATGAAGAAGCGATCTCAAGTATTTGATAGTTTTCAAAGAGGTGATTTAGAAGTTATAATAATTCAACCTTCAGCGGCAGCTCATGGGCTGACATTGACAGCAGCAAGCACTGTAATATGGTATACTCCAGTGCCGTCAAACGAAATATATATTCAGGCTAATGCACGAGTACGTAGACCTGGACAAAAATATAGACAACTAGTTATACGATTAGAGTCATCACCTGTTGAACGTAAAATGTATAAAGCACTGGATAATAAAGATAAAATGAGTAATACATTATTATCTATGTTCCAAGAATAAATCACTGGGATTTAATATACAACGAAATAAATACGTAGTATAATATATCTATAAGTGAGGGAAATGTTATGGCTAAAATAGATCAGGTAATCGCTAAATACTTAGAGTTTAGGGCTGAGTTAGACGCGAAACGTAAGCAATTTAAACAAGATGAGAAAGACTTAAAATTTAAGATGGAACGGTTATCTATGTGGATGGCCGGTCAATCTAAAGGTTTGGGTGTAAATAGTTTTGCTACAGATAGTGGCACTGCTTTTAAGCATACCAAGAAGGTTGTTAGGGTAGCTGATTGGGAACAAGTTCTCAAATTTATGTTAGAAACTGATAATCTTCAAATGTTAGAAAAACGTATCGGAAAAATTAATACTCTGGATATAATCGATGAAACAGGCGAAATTCCTCCAGGCGTAGAGTATTTTGAAGAGATTGAATTTCAAGTTCGTAAACCAACAAAATAGGAACTCTTATGAGTAAAGACATAGTATTACCAGACTATTTACGTGACCTTATGGAAGAAGGTAAGGTCGTAGACGATGCAGCAAACTTGATCACGGCTCAAGATTCTGTACCACGAATTTCACTTAAAGGTAATAAGTTCAGTCTTATTGTTGACGGTGAAGTACAAGAAAAGATCAAAGAAGAAATGATGGTTATCATTTTAGGTACTCAACCTGATAAAGGTAACGCTAAAACATTTTATCTTGGTGATTATGCTCCCGATGACAGCTCACCACCTGATTGTTCTTCTTCAAACGGTGTTAGTCCTGACGGTTGGGTTAGCAGTCCTCAAGCAGATCTATGCGCTACATGTCCTCAAAATAAATGGGGTTCAGCCGAATCAATGAGCGGTGGTAAGGCTAAAGCATGTCGCGATTCTAAACGACTTATGGTATTAAATGCTAAAGATTTGGAAGGTCCTATTTACGTATTAAACGTAACTGTATCATCACTTAAAAATCTGACAGCATACGGTAAGCGTTTAGCTGAAGCACATATGCCCTTAGCTGCTGGCATTACCAAAGTAAGTCTTGATGAAGACAGCGATTTTCCTAAATTAGAGTTTGCTTTTGCAGGCGCTATGAAAGAAAAAATGGGCGTTGCTATGCTTAAGCGTAGTTCTGAAAAAGAATGGGATACTGGCCCTGCTCTTGAAGCGCCTAAAGCTAAACCTGCACTGGCTCAATCAGAAGCTCCTACTGAAAAGGCCGAAGAAAAAGTCGTTGAAGGTACAGTCGAAAAAGATGACTCATCTGATGATAGCTCAACTACGGATGTAGATGACCTATTAGGTGACTGGGAATCTGAAGACTAATATTAACTTGGGCCGTCTACATGAGGCCCACATTTAGGGTATACAAATGAGTAAGTCACTATTATTAAGTTTAGGTCACGGTTCAAGTGCGGTGTATTTGGAAAACGGTGAAGTAGTTTGCGGCTATGAAGAAGAGCGATTAACACGAGTTAAATCTGATAGCAGATTTCCAATTAACGCCATTACTAAAATAACAGATCAACACGATTTGGACGGATGTGAAATTTATATAAGCCACTGGTTTATATTTGGTGAGTTGCCAGATGTACCAAATAAGTACTACGATCCGCTTTGGATTGCAAGAACATTTCCTGATTCACCTATTTACAGTGTAAGTACTGAATTTACACATCATGATGCACACGCTTATTCAGCATTAGCATTTACAGATTTAGACGAATTCACTCAACATGATACGTTAGTCATTGTTGCAGATGGATTTGGAACAATGGGCGAGACTATGTCCATATACACATTACTAGATGGTTTACCTGAGTTACACCATCGTACCTTTGGATTTAGTTCTTCATTAGGCCTAATGTATCAGTACGCAACAAGTTATCTTGGCATGAAAGAAAACCAAGACGAATACAAATTACTTGGTTATGAGTCTCAAATAGACACGCTATGTGCTACTAAAGATTTGAAGACTGATTTCATTCACTCATTTGCTTTAGCTGAAGTTAAGCGTCAAATGAAAGACATTAGTAAATACGATACAAATGAGCGCTTTGATCCCATATGTAATGTAGACGCATTACCTGCTTTAAAGCTAAAGTACAGAGATCATTTTGATACTCTATTAAAACATTTGAATTGTGACTTTACTGACGAAGAAAAACGAATAGTGATAGCTTACTATGTGCAAATGAGATTAGAAATGTCATTTGAAGCCATAATTAAGGCGTACGGTGTTAATAATCTAATATTATCAGGTGGCGTATTTATGAACGTCAAACTTAATAATTCTATCGTACAACAAGTAAAAGGTAAAGTATCTATATTACCAATATGTGGTGATCAAGGTGCTCCTATCGGATTATACGATTATGTTAATAACGATTTTAAGTGGCCATATAACTTATGTTGGGGTACACGTAGCTTATTCACAGGTGTAATGGATAATAGAATGTACTCTGTAGATAGCGAATCAATGGCATACCAATTTATGGTAGATTCACTAAACAGAAATAAGATCGTTAATTTAGTACGTGGAGATATGGAATTCGGTTCTAGAGCATTATGTAATACTAGTACTATAGCCCTGCCAACTAAAGAAAATGTGGAGTATATAAATACTCTTAATAATCGTTCAACTGTAATGCCTATGGCCCCTGTAATTCATGAAGATCATATGGACGACTTTTTCGACATATCTTATAAGCGAGTACATAAGTCACTTGGGTATATGATATGTACGACTATGTTCAAAGTTATGAGTGATTTTATTAGAGGTGTTGCTCATAATGTTCCATTTTCTAATGAATTTACAGGTCGGCCTCAAGTTGTATCTGATTCTAGTAATCCTTTAATGGCTAAACTATGTAAACGGTTTAACGGTCCGTTAATAAATACTAGCTTTAATGTACACGGAGAACCTATAGTATATAGTATGAGTGATGTTAAAAGTAATCATGCATACCAAGTATCTCGTGATACAGAAAATCGTGTAGTAACAATTATAGTGGAGAAGTAAAAGTGATAAATACTGAACAAGTAATTGATTTTAACCAAACAGTTCTTGGCGTTGAAGCAAGACTTAAGGGGTTATTAGAAAATGCGGAACTATCAATTAGCCATAAGTGTATGGTGGAAGAAGCCGATGAATTGCTCACAGCTCATAAAGAATTCGATTTTATTGGTTCTGTGGACGCATGCCTTGACTCTATCTATTTCAGCGTTGGCGTACTATATAAACTTGGATTGACGTCTAAAGAAATGAGTGATTGTTTTGACGCAGTCCATAACGCTAATATGGAAAAGAAAAAAGGCACTAACGCAAAACGTGATACTGGTGCAGCTGACGCAGTTAAACCTGAAGGTTGGATTGCACCTGAAAAACGAATTGCTAAAATCTTAGGTATGGATTAATGGCTATAATTTTAGAAGGCCCAGATAACGCTGGCAAAACAACACTTAGCAATTTGTTAAGTGATAAATTAAAGCTGCCTGTATTTCATTCAGGCGGTCCACCTAAAAATAATAGTCATGCTAAAGTATGTTGTGACTTACAAAACTCATTAGCACATACTAATTGTGTATTAGATAGAATAACATCTATTAGTCAACAAGTGTATGCTAATCGTTTAAATGATCCTATGTTACTTGATGAGTTGGAAAAATTATGTAATATACCTACCAATATAATTGTGTATTGTCGTCCATCAAATGAAAAACTGATGGATTTTTCAACTCATACAGTTGAAGAGCATGATACTGAAGATCATATGGCTTACGTCATTGAGAACCATCAAAATATAGTATCTATCTACGACAGACTCATGGTTAGTGTACCACATTTACATTACGACTGGTCAAGTGATATAAACGTAGATCATTTTATTAAGCAGTTACACTTATGTATTAATATCCCTAATTATAAGGATAATATTTTACTTAAGCCTATAAAGCTCTAGGAGAAGACTATGTCACAAGGCGAAACGTTTTTGAAATTGTACGAAGATGTAATGACTAACGGTCAAGTCATTTCACCTCGTGGAGAAAAAGTATTAGAGATAGAAGATTATCAATTTACTTTAGACCCATATGAACGATTTACATCTTTTAACGCACGTAAATTGAGTCTTAAATATATTAAGGCTGAACTTATTTGGTATTTACGAGCTAACCCATATGATACCATGATTACTGAGCACGCTCAAATATGGACTGATTTACGTCAGCCTGATGGTCAATTCTTTTCTAACTATGGTCAATATTTATTCGATCAAAACACTGGCATATTTAATGTTATGGAAACATTAGTAAATGATAAAGATTCTCGTAGAGCGATCATATCATTACTTCAGCCTAAGCATTTATTTATAGACAATAAAGATGTTGTTTGTACATATAATTTAAGTTTCCGTATTCGTAATAACAAGTTAAATATGTCAGTAAACATGAGAAGTAACGATGCAGTTTGGGGTACTACTAATGACGTAGCTGCCTTCTCATTCGTACATGAGATGTTATTTACTTATTTAAAAGATCACTATATTGATCTGGAATTAGGTACTTACACTCACAAGGTAGATTCTATTCATATCTACGAACGTCATTTTGAAATGGCAAAAGCAATCATCGATGAAGGTACCAAAGGTTATTATGAGTTAACTGTACCTAAAATGAAAAGTAGTGATGAGTTAGAGCAATTACTCATTACAGTTAAATCAGGTCAATTTAATTCTGACTATGAAAGTGAAGAATCTTCATTTACTAATTGGTTGCTATCATGAGACCGTCAGTACCAGTATGGTTGATGGGTATGGCTAAGCATGCTGCATTACGCAGTACGTGCTTACGCCGTAGCGTAGGTTGCGTATTAGTTAACGAACGCGATCAAATACTTTCGACTGGATATAACGGTGTACCGTCAGGCTTTAAACACTGCAATGAAGGCGTATTAGAAGGTACTATGGATTGGGCAGGTGTATCTTATCCAAATAAATGCTCAGGTGCCGATGCGCCGTCAGGTGAAAAGTTAGATGCGTGTAACGCAGTTCATGCGGAACAAAATGCATTGTTACAGTGTCCGAATGTTTATGAAATAAAAACTGCGTATGTAACAGCTTCACCTTGCATGCATTGTATAAAGTTACTCTTAAACACGTCTTGCGAAGTGATTGTCTTCGACGAAGAGTACACACACTGCGAAGCAAAGACTATGTGGATTGACTCAGGTCGGACGTGGTTAAATATTAATGATCTTGATGAGAACGTAGATACCAATATGTGAGGTTGATGTGGGCCAGGATATTACAGCTACTGATAATGATAGACGAATAGCATTAAGAGGTATAATGCTTCATATTAAGGCTACTAATATAGCAGATAAGTATGATAGTTTGGCTCACGCATTACATGAGACTGGTATGTGGGACTACATATTCCATCAAGTATAGGTATTGGCTTATTCATACGCTGATACTAGGCGATTAAATAATATAATGCAAAATAGAGGATGATATGGGTAGAGCAAAGCAAAACAAAGTATACGAATTTAGTGACGGTGATACCATAACTAGAGAAGAGCTTGAAGAGTTATGTGATAAGAAGAATTTCAGTATGTCTACAGCTAGATCTCGTATAACTAAAGGAATTACTCGTGCAGACTTATTTAAGCCGCCTCAGAAGCCTAAAGGTAACTCTAATTGGAGTAAATGGACAGGTGACCCTAAATTAGCTCATAAGTGACTACCCGCTAAACACTGAATATTTTTATTAGTATAAACTACAAGAACATTTTACTAGGAGATACATTATATGTCTAATTACAGAGATTTACATATAGATATTGAAACTATGGGTACTGACGTTAATACGGCACCTATTTTATCTATTGGTGTAGTACCTTTTCACGCTATAACAGGTGAAATATTCGAAGATGACGGCATTGAAATTCATTTAAGTCTAGAAGAGCAACTTAATGGTTCTAGAATCTTAAACGTCGATACACTCTTATGGTGGATGGATCAGTCAAATGAAGCTCGCAATAGAGTAACGTCAGGTCAGCGTGAAGAACGTGTCTCTGTTAAATACGGTTTAGGTTTACTTAATAATTACTTATCGACTCATCCACATGAAAACTTATGGGCCAAAGACCCAGACTTTGACGTAAGCATGATTAAATCATTACATAGTGATTTTAAAGGTGCAATAAACTTAGCTACAATAGGCGAACCTTTAAAATTTATAGACGACCCAGAATTAAATATTAACCCGTTTAAATGTAAGGCTGTACGTACCATAATTGATGCGGCTAGAAGTATTATTCCTACATACGGAGAATGGGACAAACGTAATAGCGGTGTTGAACACGGTGCATTAGCTGATGCTATTAATCAATCAAAGACTGTGATTGAGTGTTACAACATCATTGGCGGCGCGTCTGACTGGGAGATAGAATAGTGAAAGTAAATCGTAGATCATTTTTAAAAGGTTTAGTTGCTATAGGTATAGCGCCTAAAGCTGTAATGGCAGCTAAAGATTTAGAACCTGTTAAGCCTATAGAAGTTCCTAAATCTGAACCTAATCCTATAATTAAGGCTCAAGGTAAGCCTTACTCACTTGCTTCAAATATGCGTACATTACGTGCAGGTGACCCAGGCTCTATGGATTGCAAAGTTTATTTGGCTGACTATGATATGACACCTTTTGGAGTTATAGCTTATACGTGTGAGTATATGTCAGACATGTATTTAGATTTAGCTGGTAAACGTATACAATCACATACTCCTGATTCTGCTAGAGTCACATTAGAAATATATGTATCTGATGAATTAATGTACTTTTTACGTAAAAATGACTTAGAAAAATACATAGATTCGTTTGAAGCTGTACCATATGACGCGAATAGAGTATATTTAACTGGACCTGGTAAGTTAGTATATGACGCAGGGCCTACTGAGATAGTAGCAAATTTAAAACCTGAGCTGTCTGACGAGAGTCAAATTGACTTGTCGTAGGTATATATACGGTAGCATGTTGAAGTAGCTAGAGATAATCTGGACTAACTTGGATATACACCTTTAATATAACTATAAGTTAAAAATAATTTAAAAAGTAGGCGTAATATGAGTAAATCATCTAAAGTCACATTATACAAGAACCATCTAAACAATATAGGAACGTGGTCTATTTGGTTTGAAGATAACGTAATCCATATAGAGCATGCTCAAACTGAAGGTGGAGCACCTATACGACATACAGAAGAAGTACCTGAAGGTAAACAATCTCGTACGTTAAAACAGCAAGTGATTCATAGGATAAAATCTAGAATCAATAAACAACTAGATCGAGGATACGTTAAAAATAGAGAGGACGCATTAGTACCTCCTACTAACTCTTTAAATCTGCAGCAACCTATGTTAGCTTTAGCGTATAAACGTGCTGGAGTAATTGATAACGAATCAGCATATTGGCAATTAAAACTAGACGGTCACAGATGCTTAGTTACAAAGGTAGACGGCGAAGTTTTAGCATATTCTCGTCAAGGTAAATATATAACTACCATAAGTCATATACTTGATGATTTAGAAAATATACCTGAAGGTATCGTATTAGATGGTGAATTATACCATCATGGCACTAAGCTGCAGACTATTGGAAGTTGGGCTAAACGTTTACAACCAGATACAGTCAAATTAACATATCACGTTTATGATATAGTAAAAGGCGTACAATTTTCTGAACGACTAAAAATACTAGTCGATATATTCGATGATATAGATTCTTCTAGTGTCGTACTACATGACACATATAAAGTAGATGAAAACTTTCAAGCTCTTAATCAATTACTAATTGCTAGAGAGGCAGGTTACGAAGGTATTATGATTCGACATACTATACGTGGATATGAAACTGGTAGACGAAGCAGATCGTTAGTAAAGGTAAAGGCATTTGAAGATACTGAAGTAGAAGTAATAGGTGCACACCCAAGTAAAGAAGGTTGGGCGGTACTTGAATGCAAAACACAAGATGGAAAATTTGTTGACGCATCGGCACCTGGTACCAAAGAAGAGAAATTCAAAGTTATGATAAGTATAGATAAATATATTGGTCGCTTTGTAACAATAGAGTTCGCAAATTATACGGATGACGGTATTCCATTTCAACCCGTAGCAACACGCTGGAGAGAAGACTTATGAGTAAAATGAGTAACAAACGAAAATATAAACGATTAGCAAATCCTGGACAGGAAAAGGCCGAAGGTAGTGCCAGACAGGAAAAGGCCGAAGGTAGTGCAAATCAAGGTTGGGAAGTAACCACTAATATAGAAGAGGCAATGGCCAAAGGTTATATTGGTGAGACATTCTTAATACCAAATAAGTTATCTCAAATGATTCATTTGATTTTAACTAATAAGCAATTACCTATGGCTAGATTATATTATTGCGGCACTCCCGATGAGCGCCTAAATTATATGTTTAAGTTATAGCGTATCTTCTGCACTTACGACACAATCTTGTAGCTCGTAAGTGTAGGTGAATATATCTACTAAATCATCAAAATGATTTTTCCAATCTGAAAAAGAAACACACATTAAATCTCTAGATTCATTTACTTCCCAACTAGAAGGCCTACGCAGTATAGGGCTAGTCGTTAACAGACACTTGGGCGTTTTGTTTATCTCTACGTTGGAAGCTACGGGTTTTTCCTTCAAACTCAGTAAACACGATGTCTGTATTAGTAGTAAACAACTGAACAACACGAGCTGGGTCGGTTTTCGCAAGCTTTTCAATAGCAGATAAATTAAACTTTTGCTTTGTTTTTCTTGCATCATCTTCATGCTCCAATCTCTTATTATATAATTCCACTTCACGTTTATCTTTTTCAGCCATAGCTACGCCAAGTAATTCTATAGTTCCATTAGCGTCCTTTAATTCAGATTCTAATCTACCTTTTTCCATAATTTCAAGTACTACCCAACCACCAGCTCCAATTAAAGCAGTTACTATGCCTAACATGGCAGTCCATTTAACTATAGAACCTATACCTAACATCATGAATCCTTAGGGTAATGAGCCGCACGCCATTCACGACCTAGCCAAATTGCTAAATCTATACCTGTAGCCGTAGCATATTCTGTAATACTTATAACAGGTATTAACGGATCAATATACGATTTTATAAACGCAATAGTAATTATTACCCAAGTAATTAATACTAGCTTAAACGTGGTAGATTCTCTAAATTTATTAACCATGTTATTTGGCCGGTTTAGCGTGGTTAGGATCAAATACGTGTTTTTGTGCGTGATCAACTATGACTGTTCTACGTGATTGTTCTTTACCTTGAGCTGCTTGTTCAGTGGCAACTATAGTAACAGTTTCAGCTAATACTTGAATAGATTGAGATAACGCTATAGTACTATCCTCTAATTTAGTAAGCCTAACAACTATAGCGGAATCTTGCAACTCTTTAAAATCATCAGCAAGGCCTTGAACTTTGGTATCTAAACTACTTGCCCACCAAATAGCTAATCCTAATTCTGATACTAGTAATATAACTAACGCTACCATAATTTTGGTAACTATGGACTCAGACATTAGTATTTTGGCATTACCTTCAGATAATTCTTTTTCTAAATCGTGATTCATAGTGAGCCTATAAAGGTAGATTATTATCTAATACATATTTATTAAAGCTATTAATATACTGATCTACTGTACCCGCACCCTTAATAGTGTTATAGTGCTGCTTCCAGTATTCTCCAAATTCTTTAACGTTAGCAGTAATACTAGGTAATGCTTCAGGTCTACGACGAAAATGTAATCTAGCAAATACAGTGGCTAATTCCATATCATATGTTAGTCGTTCAAAAGTAGTAACGTCACAATTGAAGGTCTCGCTGATCATAGCTACTAAACTAGGATTATAGTCTAAATAATTTTCCCAAATATCTACGTATGTAGCTTCTTCCATTTGAAAAATACCACGAGCTATTCCATTACCTATCTGAGCTATATACGTACCCATCATGGACTCTTGTGCTGCCACACCTAATAGCAAAGTAATAGCAGAATCAGAGTTCATGTCTAATTTATTTAGAGTAGGTATAATTACGTAATTACGCAATTGTTTTGATGACATCATGACGAACCAGATCCTATTATGGTTGCTGGAATAAACCAAGAATGTTCTGTGTTACCGTCCGCTGCTGTAGAATCTTCAACTTGTACTTCTATAAATACTCGGCCTACGGGTACTGGATTAATTTCAGTCTTTGATAATAAAATTCGAATTTGACCACTAGCCCAAGCATTTCCATCAGCAACATTGCTAATGGTAGGCGGAGTAACAATATATTGAGTAGTCTTGTTAATATCTACAATAAAGACCTTTATAGTAGCCGAAGAATCTATAGATATAGCTGACCCACCACGCTCTAATACCAGAGTTTGACCGAAGGAATTCGTTTTAACTATTAACAAAGAACTCATGGTTGTAAGTCCTCCGTAGTCATTATTAAGTTTTTACCGTTAGCGTATACTCGTACACCATTAAGTTCAGCCACTAACCAAGTATCATTTTCATCGAATGGCGCTACAGCAGCATCACAATGTCCACAATACATCTGGTTACCTATATAACGCCCATTACTAGTTTTAACCTCTATAGCCTCCAATTGAGATTTGCACGATGGACAATGAGTATGAGGATTATGCTTCCTTGCAACCTTCCTCTTAAACATTTTAGTAGGGCCATTTTTAAGCACAGTCAGAGTATATTTAGGCGTAATACCTGTAACTGATTGCAACTCATCTTTTATTTCAACTTCCACTTAGATTTCGTCCCATGAGAAAGTCATAGTTTCTGGAGTTAAAGCACCTTGAGAAGCAGTGCTTTGTACTTCAAGTAATAAGACTAAGTAGCTACCTATATCAGCAGGAGTAGTATATGGCCCAGCGCCTAAAGATAATGGTGAACCACTGGTATACGAAAATGCATCTAAATAACCTGTAGATGTAGTACCTTCAGCTGGAGTAGCATATGATACTTCAGCCTTAGCCCATAGGTTTACGCCGGTTCCAAAACCACTAGACCCATCAGTATAGAAGTTTAAGTTAGTAACCTGAGTAAACGTACCAGCCACATTTAATTGTAACCATTTTTCAAATGACCAATCAGATCCAGCACCAGGAACTACCATAGGATTACTATTATTTACGGTAGCATCATCCGCATTCTTCATTCGAACGGTACCCGATGTCTTATCAGTAGCAGTTTCACCTACCCCATTCTTTTCATTGATTATCATTGTAGCTGCCATAGCAAAATACCTATATAGTTAGAAGGGACACCGTCCTGGATTCATCTGTAAGTGACTGAGTTCTAGTTTCATCACTTATTAGTTGAACAGATAATACACCAGATAATATTTGTTGTATAATTATACCATCAAGGTTACCATATGTAAACGTTGACTTACTTATTAATGAATCTATACTAGACAGTACAGAATGTGCGGTTATTATAACTGAATCTATATACGTATTTAATGATTGACTTAATTGTAGTACAGAGTCTACACTAGATATACTATACATAGATTTTTGTAATATAGAATTTAGTGATGTAGATGTATTAATATTCGCTACTATGATCGATTCTAATAAAGATGACAGGTTATTAGCTATCTGCAATACTCCATCTGTACTAATAGTAGTAGATATTACATTCTGCAACACAGATTCAATAGATGTATTGATATTATTACCTGATAAAGTCAATATAGAATCTACTGTGGATGTTATGGTTTTAGATTGTTGAACCAGTGAATCTAGTGTTGATATTAATTGAGCTACGTCTTGAATAAGTGAAGATACATCTGTAAACACTACAGAACCACCTGATAATATAGCATTGACAGACGTTGTTGTTAATAGCGATGCCTGCAACATAGAATCTAAAGATGCATTTGAAAACTCATTAGACTCGAGTATAGAATCTATAGCGGAATTAATAGTAAACGATGCGGATAATATAGAATCTAAATTAGATGATACTGAGGTATTACTTTGCAGCATGGAATCTACTGATATGTTATTTAGCAATGTATTCAATATTCGTGAATCTATACTAGATATTAAATTTAAACTATCACGCAACATGGCGTCTGTATTTGCAGATGTAGATATCAGTTTAGATAGCATACTATCTACAGACGAAGTAGTACTAACACCTTGTAACATAAGTCTACTGTCTAAAGACGCAGACAAAACTAATTGACTTTGTACTATTGAATTTAAAGATAAATTAATACTTCGTGATACAATAGGAAGAGCAGGAGGCGTATAATCAGTAACTTCTGTGGCAGAATACGCGTAGTTGTCAAACATGAAGTAAAACAACTCAACATCACTATCTGTATTATTACTGTTACCTGCACCTAAAGACCACCATTCCGCAGGAGGAGCTGTCCATGTTTGTGTTTGTGTATCTCTGAGTGTGTCATCTACATAAAGTTTAACAGTACGATTTACGCCGCTACCTTCTATAGTAATAACCACTTTGTACTCTGTTGTTGCGCTTGGAAGTGTATATGTAACAGGTGCAGCACCGCTGATATTGAAACTCAATACACCACTTGCGTTTATATCTGCAAACCAAGACGAAGAACCGAGATGGCTATCAATGAGCGTGTTGTTGGCTTTGAATGTTGTAGCCTTAATGCCAAGACATATCGTACATTCATCAGGAATCTTAGCAAATACATCAACATAGTATTGTTCGCTTAAGTGCAGACTGCCTGCAGTGCGTGTAGGCGCCGCTGGTTTTGTTGACGTATAGATTCGTTTTGCAGCAAAACTGTTGTATTTAAAACTGCCACTGACAATGTGTATATCTTCTACTTCCCCAGCAACAGGATCACACCAGCTTCCTATAACCGCACCTGCCATATCAAATTGGAATATGCGTTCTGCACCCAACGTGCCAGATTGATTTTTAGCAACATGATACATCGTGTCACTGGAGGCTTCATGATATGCGCCATTGCAATGTATGCGAATGTCGAGGTCAATAACACCGCTGTATGTTTGAGCTGTTAAGTCGTATCTCCAAACGTGTGAGCCGTAACTGTAACTTACCGCCAACGCCTCATCACCTGCAACATCAATTGCTACACCGGACATAGCAAACTTTTCTGCAGTACAATCGATATAGTGGTCAAGTGGCAAACCCGCCAATGTGGTGTCATACGCAGCAATGGTCATATTCGACCACGATGCACCACTGTACCAACCCACATCTACATATAGTAAACCGGTAACTGCCGTACCACCACCGATTGCATTAGGGGTATTGGGAGAAGTTGGTAAACCGCTGTATGGCGTTGAGTTAGTCTCATGCGTCGTTGCCAAATCCAAACTTTTCTGCACAACAGAAGGCGTGGTCTGGCCGCCAATATAGGCGTAAGTGCCATCTTCTGAATACATCTGATACTCAGATTGCGCAGCAGAGGTATTTGTTACAGTCAGCACTTCACCCACTACAGCATTAAGCCGCGAATCGTAATTATTCTCGCAGACTGCACCACTGGATTCATTAAATGCCAATTCGATTAATGGAGTGCTTGTGGTTTGGGTTGCATCATAATGAACGCCGATGTCTGTCGTTGCAGCGGCCGGTCTGGAGTTGCCGAATATATCCTCAGATGGCACATCGGCATCAACAGATGAACCTACACCTGCACCCACAAGTGCTGATTGCCAAGCAAGACTAAATACGCCTTGGAATCTGTTGTGGTAATAGTCAGGGTCGTTGAAGTCTGAAACGGTAACTGGGTTAGTGCCTGTGCCTGCCGCAGTTGCACAGTTGGTAAATGTTACTGTGCCGGTTCCGCCTGATGTCACATTGCAGTTGTACGCACCGTTCTTTGCAACAGTAGCAACGGAAGAGTTGTTCCATAACCCTCTATAGCAGTTATCCTGAATACAGTTGTACTGTCTGTGAGTTTTATTTGTCGAGCCATTGTAACTTGCAATATAGTCATTAGAGCCGCGTTTGATATCCAACTCAATCACGTTGAAGTCATCAAGATCGCCATTAGCCCAGTAAATGCCACGGATGTAATTACCGCCTGTTGCAGCACACTTCAACAGCATATTGCGTCGAATCATTTTGCCTGTGCCAGTCCAACTAATAGCTCTTCTGGAATTGGTAGTCGGAGCCCAGAGAATCTGGAAGTTTCGAAGCGTAATGTAATCTGTATCAATCGTCAGTGCAGTTGCGTTACCAACACTCAATTCTGATTTGGTGCTGTCATACTGAGCACCTGCAAAATCGCCTGATAGAATCAGTTGGTTGACTGCGTCTGTAATGGTAGTTGACGAATGATTTACAACAGTGTTGTCGCTGTTACGTGCGATAATATCAACTGCACCCCCGCTCGTATCGTCAATTGTAACCAGCTCGACTTCACCATCAGTTGCACCTGTTATCGTAGTGTCTGTGCCTAACGGCGATCCAGTCAACACCTCGTATTGAAGCGTTGTGCCAGTCAAGTCTATAAGTCGTGCAGTAGCGCCAGAACCAGTAAACGTGATGGTCTGATTTGCGGTAGCGAATGCAGATGTGACTGTTACGGTAGACTGATTAATGTTGCTGTAATCTTGCCCGTTGGCACACTCAGCTGCAAGTGCGGCATCTCGGCTGGTATAGGCATTTGCCCAATCCCAGCCTGTGCCTGAACCCGTAGCCAGCGGATCTGCATACTTTTTTACGTCAACTGTCATTTGATAGCTGCCGAGCTTATACTAATTACCACTTTAGATTTCTCCATGTATATATTTTATATTACTACATATTTACCTACATGTACACACCGGGATAATATGTGTTACTCTACTATTCTCCTAATAAATTAACTAGTAAGTTTATACTAGTTATTCTTTAGTAGGTTCTTTATTTGATATACCTTCTATCTTAAGCATAGTAGCTATCATAAGATCTAAATCTTGAAATCGTTTACGCTTATCTTCTAACTCTATTCTAGCCATCTCAATCTCTACAGCTAAATTAGCTCGCTCATTAGCCAAATTAGTCTTTAAATTAACTAGTTGGTCTTTAGTACTGACTTTACTATCACTCATTATATTACCTTACATATTAAATTATTACAGTTTCGAAAACTTCATTACCTTCTTCGTCTAATTCATAGTCTCTTAGAGCATGTATGCAAAAAGATACGGCGCCATCCGTTTCTGCTATCAGTTTATGGGCCTTATGTTTCTTTATGTTGATGACGTCTCCCTGATGGTATATCTTATCCGGCTCCCCTTCCACAATAACCCTGACAGAGCCACTGCCTACCAGATGGGCATGATCAAATTTATGAACATGCTGCAACATAAAATCACCTTTACCTGCGGTGTACATGATTGTCTTTATGGCTATGTTATCTATTTGAGTTGTTTTACTTAGCATGGTCTACTTAATTCCTTTCATAGCATTAAGTTGTTGTTTAGTGGTCGCATTCATAACAGAGGAGATAGGAACAGATAGACGTTCCTTAGCCATCTTCGTTTTTTCTTCTTCAATCATCTTATCTATCAGTTGTATTTTTTCTCTCTCCAGTATCATATCGTCATTTCTAGTAGCATTTAGAACTACTTCTCCATTGATATAATCAAAACAGTAGTGACCAAATGTATTCTCTATAATAGGTGCCATTTGTGTATCTGTTATAAAAATAAGGTCTCCTGAGTCTTCTGGTAACACATCCTTAATAGAGTTATCTGTATTTAATATTAAGTATGGCATAATAATTTCCTATACTAATTTGCCAGGCAGTAATAAAGAGCTTTGAGCAACTTGTAATGTAACACTTGCAGACATAGATCCGTCATTGCTTGTTTCGTATCCATAAACTTGAGCCTTTTCTCCAGCAGAAAAGACTAAATCTTGTTCTACGTAGATTGATCCACTTACAGTAGCTGTTCTTAAAGTCCCATGTGTTGAACCACTTTTGTAAATTCTAGCATAAGCAGTGCCGTTATTTTTACCTTCATTGAAAGTGAAGATTAATCCACATCTATAAGTTCCAGATTTAGTAATCATAACCTCCCCTAATTTTATCATTCCTGTGTTACTTGAGTTGCTTCCTCCAAACTCATCTCCATATTGATACGCTCCGACTGTTATGGCTGGAAAACTGTCTGGACCGATCTCACTTCTTTTAGTAAATACTTCATTCCACTCATTGGAAGTAGAAATTAAGGATCCATTAGACTCTTTCTGCCTTAAATACATTCTACCGTCTTCATTCATGGTAATAGCACCTGGATAGATAAGTGTTAACGCATCATCTAAGTAATTATGTGTTGGCGCACTACTACCTCCTCTTCCGGCTATCCATATGCCTGCTCCTTCAAATCCAATTCCATCAGTAGGGTATACTGCAAGGCCATATCCTCCATTATACTTTATATCTATACCACGACCTATACCGTTTGCACCCATAGCTATTTCTATCGCTGCACTATTGGTAGTAATATCAGTATCAATTATTACGGTTGATTCTAACCCATTACCCGCAGCAAGACCGCCATTAGGGTATATATGTAACGCTCTATCTCTACACTCAATCTCCATAGCGTGCGCTAAGTAAGAATCAGTAGAAACTAGCATAGTAGTAAATAAAGGTTGAGATTCATTAATAGCCCATAACGCAGGTTTAGTATCACTGGAACTACTAAAGTATCCAGCGATAGAGTTAGCTGTTCCGTTTTGAGCACTTATTAACGCGTCACCATCCGTTAATGTTTTCTTTCCTACACTGGCAACTACAGCTCCACCTACATATACTTGAAGTTCATTAGCCGTTCCATCAAGCTCAACTCTTGTAGTAGCTGAAGAAGTTCGTACAGTACCACCTGTCACTGTAATGCCATCTATGGTTCCTGCTGTGATAGCTCCTATATTAGCTGATAACGACGACAACGTAGATACAGTTATTTCATTTGCTGTTATGGTACCTGATAGTATCTGTGATGCAGTGATAGTATTAGCAGCAATCTGTGATGCGGTGATAGTATTAGCAGCAATCTCTAACGCTGTTACAGTATTGGCTACTATTTTATTTCCATTAATACTACCTGCGTTAAATCTAGTATTTGCCTCTGCTTCAGTAAAACTACCTGTTAAATTTGAACCTATAACTGCACCTATAGTGGCAGCGTCTTCAACACCACGATTAAGAGTAAACGTTTGTAACGTACCTGGAGCCGCATATACTTCACCTAAATATTCGCCTAACTGCCAAAATTTCAAAGAGGCTGACGCGTATGTTCTTAATATACTTAGCTCGCCTATTAATCCGTCAAATGATTGTAAATTAACATATATATTAGCGGTATCAGGACTAGTAGACGTATCTATATATACCTTAATAATAGACGATAAATCATCCCCATTGAAATCTAGTTGAGGAGTTATGAACGCTTCAGCAGGCGTAGTATTAGTGAATGTCATATTTACTTGAGTTTTAATATTCTCAAAACGACTTGACGCACCGAAAGCTAACCAACCTACTAAGTTACATGTTGAATAAATACTAGTTAATTGTATTTGCGCAATTCTATACCATCTATCCGCAGTGGCTGTATCATTATTTATTTTAAAGGGTACTATCTCAGCTATTCCAGATGCTGCATTTATATCTATACCAGTATACTTAGTGTAATCACGAATGCTGGAATACACATTTAGTAATGATTCATCTGCTGGCTGACTTACTATATTAGCTCCCCAAGTAGCGCCTACAGTCGCTCCATCATCAGGTAAATTCTGATTGACACCTACAAATGACTGTAACGAATCTATGCCTCCTGTACCAGATGTTTTGGATCCTCTAGCTACTAAAGCGTCTGTAGCAATAGGCGTAAACGCATACCCAGTATTAGCGTTATTTACCGCTTGCCACGTATTATTAATAGCGTTATATATCACTATACAAAAACGCAATTCAGTAGTGCTGTCTCCCCAATCAGTGGATACTCCGCCGAATCTGGCGTGAGGCGCAGTATTAGTATACATTATAAAAAACGTAGTAGCTGTAATAGCCGCCTCATACGGAGTGTATAAAGTAGTATCACTAGTTCCTAGTGCGCGTTTAGTTCCATCAGGATGATAATACGTATTACCTTGGATTCTTATTTCGCCATCATTGGCGCTACCACCTGCTATAACATTAGAGGTAAAGAATACATTACCGAATCCTCCTATATTAGACGTTGAAGGTATTAAGTTATCAGTAACGTTTACCAGAGTACTACCTTCATTGGCATTTATATCTGATATAGATGTTGGTGCATTAGTTAAATTAGAATAATCAGGCGCATTAGGTCCGCCCAGTATACCTGCAGTAGCACTAACTGGGAACCAGTTATTGGAATAATGTAGAGTAGAATCCTTATGTATAATCCAGTAATATAAGTTATCTACAGTAGCATGAACGAATGTACCTTCTGAACTTGTACCTACGAGAATAGCAGACGCTCTATTATTAGACGCGGACGCATGAACTTCAGTTATATGGTAATCAAGATCAGGAATAGAGTTCCACGTAAGTCTAACTGATCCAGTCTCATTATTAACAGCCATACCTGTAGGGCTTGTAGGATTCTCTGTCTTTCCTTGAACGTTAACAGATCCAGGCATATCAGCGCTTGAACTATAGCCTGCAGCGTTAGTAGATAGTACACGTATGTTATACGATGATCCTACATCTACGCCTGTTATTTTATACGATTCAGCATTAGAGTCATACAAGGTAACGGCTGTTATAAATTCTGAATCAGTAGTCTTCTTATATAATACTGACTGAGACTGTAAATATGTAGGCGCTTTAGTCCACGTAACTGTTATACCAGGTAGTATTGTGCCATCTTGAGATTCATATAGATCAGCCGTACCTGCTGTAGCATTAACAGACGTGGCTACACTCATAGACGTATAATCAGGTAAGCTAGACGTTGGAGGTATTGGATACTCATTAGGTAACGACTGATCGTATATTGTAGCGAAATACTCTTCTACTACTACGCGAACCTCACCTTCTCTAACTTGAGTAAGTGATACTATTCTAGCCTCTTTACTAGTCCAGCCAGGACTAGGATGCGTTATATCAACAACATCCCCAATACTACATTCAGACGCTTCTATAGTAGATGTAAATGCCGCTCGTAATAGGTTTCTAGAACGTCTAAGTACAAACGAAGCTATATCAAACGCTCTGTATATATCTGTAACGCCTGACAGCTGTATTGTAGTTTCTAATAATCGTCCGTTGTCTTCTGTCCTAAATGCAGACGATTCAGCTATTACATAATTTTCCCTGTAGTCATATTGAGGATCTGGAAACGTACACTTAACTCTATTAAATCTATTCTTTAAATCAGCTGAAGATATATTCCATTTACCTAACATATTGGATTCATCGAATGTAAAAGTAGACGCAGTCGCCTTTTCTAAACTAACTTTGAATTGGCCGTTTTCAAAGACTAAAGAACCTCTACATGTAGCTAGAATGAGTTTTATATTATCAAATATCCTAGTAGCTGGATTAAGTATGATATCACACGTATATCTAGTGTGAGCAGGTCCACCTGAGTAAGACGTAACAGAATCATTACAGTATGCGGCCTCGTCTAAAAACGACTGTAAATGTATTTCGGTGCCAGATACACCTAAACCGTATCTAGTATTAGTTAAGTAATTATATAATACGTTTATTGGATTATTGCTATATATGGTAGTAGACGTTATTAAATCATATATCTTTAATCCTTCAACTACAACTTCAAAATTAGGTAGCCCTCTCCAAAGGTCTTTCTCCCAATCTAACTTAATAACAAAATACATTGTGCCATCGAGTCTATGCGCAACTGTCCATTCAGGATCCGTCATAAGAGTCGATGACGTTTCGGGTATAGTACCAAGATGGTTTTCTACTGTTACTGCAGTAGCAAATTTAGAATCTGTAGATATGTCATCATCTATGTAAAGGTCGGTAATGTTACTGCCTTCGCCCTCACATATTACAGCTACAACGTATAATGAGTCTGACGATTCATATGCGTGTATTATATTTACGCCCACTCTACGTGTTCCGTAAATAATTTTTATAGGTTCAGATATTGACGAAACGTTTACAAAGACACTATTTATAGGGTCTTCTATACCTAATAGGCCAGTTATAAAGTCTTGAAGGTTTTGGCCAGCATCTTGTAACTCATCTACAAACCCGTCCCAATCTAGTTCTAGTAATTCACTGCCGGCGTCTAGTATATTTTGTCCGAATCCACCTACATCATCTTTAAAATCACTCCAACTATAACCCATTATTTACCCCATTCCAAATCTGTTATAGCTTGATCAGCAAACTCAAACCCTAAATCTCCTGGAAAATATACTTCTTGATCATTTTGATTAGTTCTTCTACCTGCCGTACGATTAAAATCGGATAGAATAGACGCAGCGTTCCATGTTAAGGTAGACGTTGATGAGTCAATGTCCTCTTCAAGCTTAAAACCTGTATTTCTTCCAGTAAACAAAACATACGGATCATTAACTAGTGCATAATTAACGTCCAAAAATGCTCTAGTTATTACGACTCTACGATCTATAAAATCATTATTTAGCGCCTGACCTACACTACTAGTGTTAACTCCAGAAAAGGTTATAGTTACTGACCCTACTTGCAACTGAGATGTCTCAGATATATTAGTAAAACCTAAAAAATCGCCTAAAGGTAGATAAGTATTAGAAGCGTATGTTACAGGAAATGGGCTATCAGTAACATATATAGTAGTGTTTGAAAATTCCATTTCCAGCATGTGTAACATATACATACGATCTTTTGCCATTTCAGCTTTAGCATCTAAATGTATGGTCTTAGGCATTTAAAAATCTTCCATCATATCTATAGATAAATCGTATATTAATTGTGATTTGGCTACATACTCTAATTTATTACTAAGCAATTTAACTGTAAACGGCACATTCTCTACTGTAACTGACGACAAATCAGCTGGAGAAGCTACTACTGGAGTATTAAGTACTACAGTGGCATTTCCAGATACATCTGAATTTACTGTAGCAAGATTCGTATACACTTTAGAATGGTTGTCAAACTTTAAAACATCGCCAGGTAACAGTAATCCTGATTCATTAGGAGTAAAACCAGATAAGTTTATATCCGTACCTACTTGAGATGCTCCAGACACTATTGGCGTACCTAATATAGATCCTTGAGGTACAGCTGTATCAGAAGGTATAACAGTAAACGCATCTGCATTACCTTCTTGGCCTAGTAAAAATGCATACATTATCATAAATTGGGCGCGGGCCATATTAGAGTACTTAAACGATAACATGAATTTTTGTGACCCTATTATTCTGGCTTGCATACGTCCGTTAATAGTAGACGATGTTAGTGTTGGTCTAGTACTCTGTAAACGTATCTCCTTAGGTCCAGGAGTTGTAGGTAATTGTCCACTCATCGTAATGGGCCTCCATTGGCACCACGTTTATCATACGCCCTTTGAACCATTCCTGTTATATTAGCCTCTTGACCAGCTAATACAGTTCTAACACCTGGTCCGTCTAAAGCATTAATCTCAAAATTTATATTAATCTGATCGCCTGTAGGCATGCCTGATGAATCAAACGTTTGCCCGTTCGTATTATTTTGAGAAGCATTAAACGTATTATCAAACGCAGGTATCGTAGGTGTAGGTACGGCTACAGCTCCGCCACCGGATGACGTTCCACCACCGCCTAAAGACGTGCTACCAAATTTGGTGTTACTTAATATGGCTAAATTTGCAGCACCTGCTGTCCATACGACACCAGCCATTATAGGTCCTAGTATTGGTCCTAATTCTAACGCTTTAGTTGCGCCTACAACAGTACTAACTATAGTATTAGCCATACCTGCAGCTTTATTGAGTTCAAACATTTTACGACTATGTTGAGCACTTTGAGCTGTTAATCCTTGTATCTGGCTAGCTAAAAATCCAATTTGTTGAGTTGTACTCATCTGCTCAAATCTCATACGTTCCATAACGCCTTGAGCATGTATATCACCTAATCTAGCTTGATGCTGTACCTGAATGGCTTCAACTAATTCATTTCTATCTGTGTAACTTAGAAGCTCATTTTGAAACGCTGTCTCGATAGCCATTTGTCTACCAGTTAGAGTTTCATCTAATAAATCACGACCAGCTGAAGTTAAGTTACCTAAACTGCTTATTATGGAATTAGACTGTGCTGCAACAGCTTGGAATTCTTGATTTTGTTGATTCATAAATTGAGCATTTACTTTATCAAATTCTAATTTAGACTCCGTATACGCTTGTAATAGTACTTGTAATTTCTCAGCTTGTTGTAATCTAGCTTCAACAGGTACATCAGCGTCAAATGAAGACGCATTAACTATAGCTTCTTCGTATATAGACTGAGCCTCAATCATTTTATCTTGCATTAACTGGTATTTTTCACTCAATGTATCTATGGACACTACCAATTGTTCTGTTAATAATGCTGAATCTACCATGGCATTTACAGCGTCATTCTTTATCCCTTCAGAAAAATTAGGAGTTATAGCTGTTGCATCACCGACTGTAGGCGCAACGGGTGCTGAAGGTAGAGCACTAATCATATCTATAGGTTGTAAATTACTAGTTGCAACACTAACACCTTTAATAATATTTTCCAAATCAGTCATTCTAGATACGGCAGCATCTATAAGCTTAGTATAGTGTTCCCAATGATCTAAATCTCCTTGAGAATCATCACGTAAATCTACAAGTCTGTCTATTTCATCTCCTACGGATTTTAATTCATCTTTTGCTGCTTTAATTTGCGGTGTATCAGGAACAAACATATTTCCTAATTTAGCTAGACCACGTATGCCTGCGGCTAAAGTATTGAATTCAGGTATAACGCTAATAACCGTATTATAAATCGATATAAATCCATTCGCTATACTTATTATAGATTGCTCTAATCCGTCATGAGTAATTTTTTCTACCCATCTAGTTACGCTAGTAACAATGGAATTCATGACTTTAGCTATTACATTTACAATCTTTTCATTCTTTAAGAACTTATCTGATATAGTATCCAATAACTGAATTATGCTATTTAATACGCCTGCGTCAGCTATAGACGCTGTAAAGGTCCACCAAGTATTAAGAAATCTATTAATACCAGCTTGAGCTAAGTCAGCGGCTCTTACTGCTGCATCGCCAAACACTTCGTGTAATGCTTTACCAAAATTGACCAAGAATTCTGACGCATTAATAGTACCAGCTCGTACTGCGTCTTCAAAATCACGCATACTCATTCTCATACTTCTAGCGGCTATAGCCATCGCTCCTGGTACACGTTCCGCTAACTGCAATCTCAATTCTTCCATTGAGACCTTACCTTTAGACGCTATCTGCTGCAATGCTAAGAATACGCCGGTAACCTCTTGAGAATTAAGGCTTAAGGCTACAGATACTTCAGAGAACGCTGTAAATATATCACGTATATCCGCTCCACTAATAGAATCCTTAGCAGCAGCAAAGAATTTTGCAAACGGAGTAGCAGCAGCTGTAATCGACACACCTAACCTATTAGATACATCTAATAAACCTTGTAATTCATTTTTAGCCGCACCCATAGACCCTGTAATTACAGATAGTGTAACAGTAAGCTTCTGAAGTTTTAGCCCTGCATTTACTACTGCATTAACGGCTCCGAATACTCCTACAGGTCCTAGTAACGCTATCAAATGTGTAAATTTGCCTAGCACCCCGTCTATGGCTCTAACTAATTGATGACGTATTCTACCTGCTAAAAAACCTATAGCTTTGCCACCTACTGACGCCAGTGAGGAAAACGCACGCGTTAATAATCGTATTGAAGATGATACGGCCTTTATTGCACTAGATAGCGATGCAAAAGATGAAGATATTGTCTTAGTGGTTTTGATAAATGAACTAGATGCGAACTTATTTAACTTATCAAAATCTGATTGAATTTTCTGATTGGCTTTGAGTATATCATCTTTAGCACGAATATACGCACTAGACGCTATTTTGGCGCCTTCCTTGGCTTTAGTAGCATCAATGATTACTTGAATTATAGACTTTTTATCGGCCATTACTTTTTATCCAGTGTACTTTTAACTTTTTCACTTTTATATGTAAGATACGCTTCATCTAACGCAAATATAATACGTAAAAACATATCTCTATCATACGGCTTATAAATATCTAAATAAGCCTTTATCTCCGATAAAGGTATTGGTCTCTCAAAAGTATCCGTAGGCCTCCTAGATGATAGTATGTTAAAGGCATCAACGTAGTACTTAGACGTTTCAGGGTAAAAAACCCTTTTTTCTAACGCCTCAGGCGTGATGCCATTATTTTCTTCCATCTCCTCTAAAAAATCTATTTGTCCGCCCCATTCTAAATTCCAAATTAATGGAGCGGTTATTCCTTTACCTGTTCCTCAATGTCCTCATCTCGATAATTTTCAAGATTAGTAGCAAACTCTTGTACATACTCACGTAAATCTGAGCTAGCCATCAAAGCTTTATGTGATGCTTCAGGCGAATATTCAACCTCATTATCACCTTCACCTACATTTTTCCAGTCAACGAGAACTGTTTTACCTAGCGCCTGACACATTATGTCTAGCTGTATTTTTGGATCAAGCGTACCGCGCTCAATCTTTTTACGAAACGGCTGCTGCAACTTAGCAAATACACGCTGAAAAGCAATGTTATTGGTATGTGCTATTTTAAATTCACCGCCAGCAAAACTTGCCCAAACGCCGTCTTTTTCCTGCTCCGCAGAATTATTACTTAAATCAAACATATAGAACCTCTATAATAGTTAATGGTTTACCTGAACAATATAATTATACTGTTTATATTATTCAGAGTAAACCTGGATGTTACAATTATTTATGCAGCAAATTTATCAATCTGGACCATGCAGTTGGTAGTAGGATCGATTATGGCTCTCCATGTGCCGTCTACCATGATGTCCTGATCTAAGCCGCCTGATACTACAGTACCAGATTCAAACTTAACTCTTGGAAGAGTTACTATGTACGCGTTACCTGCAGCATCACCTACTCTAAACGATAGGCTAAAAGGGGTAGCGTTAATATACTTCTCATATAGTGTCTTATTAGCAAAATATGCTGATATGTCACCCGTTAACTCTAACCGACTAAGTGCTATACCTATGTGCGGTAATGAGCCAATAGCGTCTTGTGCGCGTAAGTTATTTGACAGATTAAGAGTCAAAGAACTAAAGTTGGTAGCTGATGCAGATCCATCTTCACGAATATCTACAAGGTTACTGACTGAGTTCATTACATCAGTAGTTGACGCTGGAGTAACTGTTGCACCAGAGAATTGTGTCTCTGTTACTGTAGCACCTAAAGCCATCATGTTAAACGATGATGTAAGTATTTGACCTGTAGCAAAATTCATTGACATAGATCCAACTCGTGCGCCATTAAAGTTAATCATGGTTGCTGGAGATGCGTCAGCCAAATATTTCTGAACTGTGAATGATGACTCAACCACACCATTACGCATCATCTGGCCTACCATTGTGATGGTATTTCCTGCTGTTTCTGCTGCTATGGTACCTTCAACAGTTATAGCATTAGTAGCGACAGTCAATAACTTATGATAAGTATTAAGAGTCGTATCAGTAAATCCACCTACTCTGATCCATCGGCCTACAACTAAACCTTCAGCTACAAAGTCTGTAGTACTTGACGTAAAGGTATCAGTAGCTACGGCCGCAATATCTGTACCTGATACTGCAAGATTAGTATTGAAGGTAGAGGCAAACGCACCTTCAATTAAGTCGTCAAATGATCCATAACTCATTTCTGCGTTAAGATCTCCTGACGCATCCGACGATACCTGAACTAAGTCAGACGTCATTCTGTCAGATCGTACCTCATCACTAGTGATGTTAGATAAGTTATAGTTTAAACTTTCGCCTGTATACCGTAGATCTTGCAATGTCGGTGAAGCAGGCGTAGTACCAAAGGTTACTTCTTTGACTATTCTGATAGCCGCTTGATTTGATGATGCTGACATGGTTATCTCCTAATAAGTCTCATCTCTATAAAAATTGCAAACTACGTTTTTCTGAAACCACCCATCGACTATTCCTATATGACTTACGTCAGGAACCTCGAATGTAGTATTAGAAATGTCGATATCTTTAAAGAAATCAACCACGCTATCTAGCAACTCCAAAGACCGTCTTGCACCGCCGTCAGGTACTGTAAATATATTAAACAGCACAATACCATTGTGTCTATTTAGGTTTGTAGCGCTACCCATACTAGCTTGGTTAGCGTTACCTTCAATAATTGATAATCGTATCCACTCGTCTAACCCTTCAGTTCCACCTTCTATAGGCGCGTTCATGAAACTAATTTGAGTAGGGTTAATACCCCAATATTCTATAAACGCGTCTGTAATATCTATTGAGTGTTGTAAATAACTCATGATAAACTCGCTATTGTAGTGGCAACCATTGCTGAAGGTTCAGTAGTAGGAGATCCATTTTCTAAGTACTCTACATGAGGTTTTCCATTTACAATATGTATTTCTGGATAATCACCTACTAATTGCAAATTAGGCACCTCAGGTGAAGGAATAGGAGATCCAGCTTCTCCGCCTACATCTACAGTCGTTATATCTGGTACATCTTCTGACATATTCCAAGACGCTCTAGTTTGACCTGTCATAGCAGGTGTTCTATCTACTATTCCTTTATAGGCAAACTCAGAAATCCTTTTAGCTTCATCTTTTACATCATTTATGACGATACCTAAAAAATCATCTTCAGATAAAATACTCATTTCTCTAACCTCAACTGGTAGACAAACGTAGTGTTATTTTGAGCTATAGGTTCTACTGAATGAATTGTGTATAAGTTACCGTTTGCTCTACGAACTTTAAAATGAGCTAAGATATTATTTTCACTAGACAAAGCGATAAAATCAATAGTATTGTATGTATCGCCAAGTCGTCTGGCCCGCTCAGTAGCTTCATCATCCGCCAAAACTTTAGCCGTAAAATTTTGACCACTTTTAATTGTCGCCAATGATGATGGGTCATAGCTATTAGTAGTATCCTCAAGAGTAATTGTTTCTACTAAATCACCTGCGGCATTAAATGCTTTTTCTACGCTAGACGCAATTTTAGCTGATAACATTATACTCTCTCAAGTTTAGGTGTAGATATTCCTTGCTTATTCAATGATTTAGGCGTACCTAAATCAGATAATATTCTAGATATATGGTCGGGTATTAAAAACCCATTATTTTCATCAAATTCTATTGATATAGGTCCAACCTTAATCTTTTCAAATTCAGCATTATCATAACTAATACTATTGCTAATTAAGTAATATGCCAATTCATACATGGCAACCTTAACTAAATTAGGAATAATACTATCGTCCATATCTTCGCCAGTCGAATAATCTAATACTCCTGTAGCTGGCCAGTGTAACGCTTGTTCAGTATCAGTCTTAAGACCTTCCCAAGACATATACCCATCTAAATAACCTGTAGCTGTTACCAGTAAAGCATCTTTATTGGTTTGTGCTGACCAAGTTGTATTTGTTAGGCGATCGGCAAAATACGCATCAGCAGCAGTACTATCTTCGTATGCATTTGAATTAGCTCCACCTACTGTTGCGTCTAATGCCATATCATTTAACCTTTACTTGCTTTAGTATCTTCAGCATGCTTTTTAACAGCTTGCTCAGCAGCAAGTTGTGCTTTGCTTACATCACGAACTAACACCGCTGCGTAATACTTTTTAAGCGGAGCTTCCAATTTGTCAGCGTCTTTAGTTAGTACTTGCATGACGCCATCTTCAAATGAATACTGTTTACCTAGTACTACTGTACTACCTGCACGTGCGCCGGTTAATACAAATGCAGCCATAGGTGCTTTAGCTTTAGCCATTTCATAATCTCCCAGATTATAACGTTGTAGCTACACAGTTGTGTAGCTACGCAGTTGATTGATTAGTTAGAAACACCAGTTAAGATCGCAAGACCTTTCTCACTGAAGTTTGCTAAACCGTTGTAGAACTTAAGACGAGTAATATTCTCATCCTTAGTTTCAGATTCACCGATATTCGTTACACGAAGACCAGCTTCACCCATTGCAGTAAGACCAGAAATACCCATTGTACGAGAACCATCATCGATAGTTCCGGCAACAATACTAGTACCTGTAGTCAATGTACCTGTTGTTTGATCAACTGGCATATTGTCATTACGGAAAATAGGAGTACCACGGTAACCGGGAACTTGCGCTCCACTTGGAAGTGTAACAACATCTCCAATACCTGCACCGCCTAAAGCACGCAATAATGAGAAGTACGAGCGAATTGTACGAGCATTCATTTGAATGTAGTCAACTTCACCGTTCTTATCAGTGACCAGGTCAAGTAACTCATCCATTTTTTCGAATGTTAGAGCACCGCCGTTAGTTTCAACGCCAGAAGTATCTTGAACGATTGATTGACCTGCTGCAGCCAGTGAAAGCAGACCTGTAATAGTATTACCAGTACCGTCACCTGTAAGCAACTGAGTACGATAAGTATTACCGATATTTTTGGCTTTAGAAGCGATTTGAGTCGCTTTCTGATCAGTGATGTTAGAACGAGTAGCTTGAATCAAGCCATTCACTTCAGCGTCACCGATGATAGTTGTTAGCGAAGTTGTAACGTTAGTGAACGTTGCAGGCGCTTTAGCAGTAATAGTACCACCAACACCTAAGTTCTGAACATCACCTAGAGCGTTTTCGCGATTGTAAGAAAGGGCATTGCCTTCGATTTCCATGAATGGCATAATCTCATAGAAGCGATCGACAACGATGATATTCTCAATAACACCTTGAATAAGCATGTTTTGAGATAGTTTGGCAGATTCTACCAGCGTTACTGATGACATAATATTGTCTCCGGTTTTAGTCTAAAATACGACCTCCACCGGAGGCATCTTCATAGTTTAAATATACTACACTTTTAATTAGTTGTACATAGCGATGTACAACAATTAATTACATTTGCTCCAAACCAGCGTTAATCTTTTGAGTAGCGCTCATGTTTGAAGTATCTTGCTTACCCTGATGGCCATCACCACCGCCTGCGCCACCACCTTTTGAACCTTCAAATAAGTGAGGGGCATTTTTGGACAGTTTACCTACCCATTCGTCCATAGGCATAGGATCAGTACCATTCTTACCGTAGATGACGTTACCTTTATCATCTTTAGGAGTGGCTACACCGTCAACTAGTGAATAAACAGATTTTGCACGCAATAAAACGTCTTCAACCGCTGATGCAAGTACTTTACCTTCAGTCGCAGCAGAACGTACTTTACTATCAATAAGCAAAGACTCTAACTGACGAGACTGTTTAGCATTAATACCAGTCAAATCATCAATAGCTTTATTGTGATCTTCTTGCATAGTAGCAACGCGCTCAGCTACCAAATTGTCAACGTCTTCGGCTTTAATTTCTTTCTTACCTGAACGTTCTTTTTCAGCTGCCTGTAGTCGAGCAAGTTCTTCTAAATCAACTTCACCGAACTTATCCAGCTGTTGCTTTAACGCGATATTATTATCACGAAATTCATCAACTTTTGACTTTGCTACAGCGCCATCAACTTCCAAATAAAACTTGCCGTCTGAATGTTTAGAGTATAGCGCTGCTACACCTTCATCCAGACCCTCTAGATTGTCTAACATAAATTTCAACGACATTTTAGTTATTCCTATATAAATATTTCAACAGTAACTTACTGTTTAGTTAACGTGGAGAATAGCAGGTTTACTGTTATTCAGCATTTTCATCAGTGTTATCATCACCTGATGAATTTTTATCCTTTTCGTCATTAGAGACGTCCAGAGATTCTTGGTCGACTGGAAGAGCTTCTCCACGACGTAATAAGTACATATACATCGGTAAATCGATCCCTCCGTCTAAATATGTTTGCGCTAGATCCTTTAATTCAGACGCAGATAGTCTGCTTTCTAAGAAATTCTTATCTAACGTTATTTTAATAGGATCAAGATTATCAAATTCAGCTAACCAGCCAAATACTATGTTTATTGACGATTCTATAGTAGTAGCCAAACTAATTAACGTAGCTGCATCAGACGCATGTCTAATCTTAACAGTATCACTGGCCTCAGACCCTCTAGTCGACGTATCCATGAGGCGAGAACTGAATTGGGCCATTTGAGCAGTCTTTTCTTTTATAGCATTTTCAAGAGAAGCTAAACCAGCTCCTTGAAATTCTAAATAGTATGCTTTAGCTTTATCATTTGGTATAACCCAAGCAGTCAATGATCCTACTTTAAGTTTCTGATCCGTATCAGCGCCTGTAACTACTGGGGTTGGCAATGCAGTGAAATGACGGCCGTGCTCAAGATCAGCACTAGTAATATACTGAGATAAATTAACATCGACTATGTCCAATATTGGTGGTTTAACAGGTTCTATATCAATACCTTCTGGAGTGGTTGATATAAAAGGTATAAACTTTAATCTGGAACCTCTAGCAACAGGTTGTACAGTATCGCCTACTTTATTATCATCTTCGTCGTATATATCCACAGCATAATAACCGTCTGCATCAATATATAAATGTCTATATCGATCTTCTTCAGTCATTATAAATTGGTCAAGTTCGTCAGGAACTGTCTTAGTTTCTTTTAGCACAACGCTTAATAGCCAAAGTCCGTCGTCTGACATTCTCCAACTAAGAATTGATTCAGTAGTATACGTACTAACATAAGCACGACCGCCATGCGGTGAAACATCGACTAATAAACCTAATCGACCTGCTGTTAAGTTTTCAGTTGCCATACTACTAATTAGCTCTTGCACACTAGTAGATGTCATAGACATATCTTTTATATACGCTTCACTATCTTCACCATTTTCAACCATCGGCTCACGAGCTGTTACAGTACCAACAAGTGCAGCTAGGGATCGGGCAGCGACGCTGAAAAATAAGGCTCTGGTTCTGTAAGCATTATAATCTGCATTACTCATCGCTGATAGTTTCGGTAAATACTTAGTGCCTTTATGTTTGACAGCATCAGATCCTTCGACTGTATCACGACAACGTTCAACTTGATCTTTTCGATTATTATACGACTTATTTGGCGTGCTTACTGGCATAATTAAGTTCCTGTAACTTCAACGACACGAATTTCATTCGATGCATCTAACACCAAATAGCGTAATGTATCCCAATCATGATCAGGTTGAGCAGTAGATTCTATATCTTCGCCCGTCCTATCATCTGTTTGTAACGTAGGAAGATGCTCAGCAAGTCGTTGACAGCGTCTGAGGATGAAAAGGCATGGCTTTTCTGGATGCTCTTTGAGTGACTCATTGAGCATCTTCCTAACTAGTGCGAGGCCTATAACTCTACTGCCTGGCTTCTTATTAGAGCGTTTCCAATGAACTCCTTCATTAGACATTGTATCTGCTATCGACGGCCCTTGTTCTGCGTTAAAAATTGAGTTATCAGCAGGTCCAGTCGTTATAACATGGTTAATTTCTACGCTCTCTTTTCGATTAATCTTTTGTGCTGTTAAGCTGACGTCTTCTTGCAATCCATTTTCAGATCCATCATCTCCATACATCTCAAAACACACTACTATAGAGCCAGCAGGAATCCAGGCTGCGTCTCCATTATGATCAAGATACTCTTCACCGTTTGCAATTGCAACCCATAACACTGAATAAGGAGCAGAGTATCCATAGTCGTAGCCTCGTTTTATCTTCCAACTCTGTGGAATATCAAAATTCTCTAAAATATGATGATTTGGGTCCCACATTTCTAATGCGGCGCCTTCTACGGCGTCCCAATCACCTTCTAAATACGCTGCAACGATGTCTTTATCGCCTAAACCTTCAAGCCGTTGTACATAGTCAGGGTCATTATTTACCAATGATGGATTGTCCATCAGTTTCGACTGTATAAACTGCCGTTGCATGCTGCCATCATCACGTCTTGCTTTAAATATAGTGCCGTAAGGCGCTGGATCCACAAATCCTTTCTTCAAGTATGTGTGGAGCGGTCCTCTTGGGTTACTCGCAAGACCAATAAATGGTATTTTCTGTTTCCATTCCTCCGGAACTTCTAAGCTACCTATTCTAACACGGGAGCGTATGAATCTGTACATCTTTTCAGTGAAGGTACTTGCTTCATCAAAAAGTGCAACGTGTATTTCCTGAGATAAGTAATTATCTAAGTCAGATTCATACTGAATGTGGGATAATATGATCTTAGAGCCGTTGTTCCATTGTATTTCACTCGAGCTATGATTGATCTTAACTATCTTATCCTCAACAAACTCCCGTAAAAGCATAGGGAATGAGTTATGACCATTTAAATGCGTACGAAGTAAGTCTTTGTATAAACGGCGAAAAAGGTAGATCTGAATACCTGGAATTCGCATGCACCAAATGATAGCTGTCGCTCTAAGAACGAAGCTTTTGCCACCGCCGGCAGCACCACCAAAGAATACCTCACGTGCTTCTGAATTCACAAACTCTAATTGCTTTGGATGAAGTACTAGGTCCATTAATCGACGGCCTCTGACTCAGCAGAGATAACAGGGAAAAATTCACCGTCAACTACATCTTGCGAACTACTCGAATCGTCTAGAGCCCCTGGCTCTTGAGACTTATCCGCAATCACTTCAGTAGAAGGAATAACTCGAAGCACGCCGTGATCGTGTTTTATACTTCCTTTAACTTCCATAGATTTGAGTTCGGGCTCTACGTACTTAGCAATAGATTTATGGCAATCCAGTTCTACGCGTTCGTCTTGAGTTGCATGCGCAAGTTTGGCCATAGCCATCACAGGGTGATAGTTAGGGTAACTTTTTTGCAACATAGACAGAAGTCGGTTATCTTTGGCTTTACTCATGGAAACATTGTACTATATGTATTAGCCAAAGTACATAGTGACGTTTAACTATTTCTTTCGTTCAACGTGTTCGTAACGTGTTAATAAGTTGCTGTGGATTATATAAAAATTTTGGAGAGATAATGTGCGTCGGCACTAAATGTGAGAAGAAAGTTTCAAATTGACAAAATACCACGGCCGCAGGCCAGGTGAGCATATATAGATCAGGGCCCCCTAACATTCGAATATTAGGGAAGCCATATAATAAGATAATTATTATATTCGTGACTTCAACTCCTTTATTAATTCTTGTCGAGCATCCTTACTTTCTAATACTAAGATTAGTGTTTCCATATCTACTAACATTGGCTCTTTATTAGTAACCTCTTCATTAGTAAGTTCGTATGTAAACGTGTTACCAATGATTGTTTTAAGTTCGCCGATTTGAATTTCATTCTGCATTACGATCTCCTTATATTAACGATTTAGAATTAATTGAATTCGTTCTTGCTGTTTTTCATTAGCCGCTTCAACAGCGTCATATAATACAGTGCCGATAAAGTAGTACATAGAAGCGGCGATTAATATAAGTGTAATTAGTTTTTTCATGATAACCTCTTTATTTAGTGTATGATATAATTATACCGTAAAATAAAGAGATATGTGATTTATTTACAAGAACCAGACGAATGGTATGTGCAGCCGTATTAGAATACGGCTGCACTAATTGCTAGATATACATGCAGCCAGCAAATAAGCCGGAATCGTGCTCTACGTCACCATCTCCAGTAGCTTTAAGCAGTATATAATGAACCATCTCATGACGCATTAGAATACGAGTGTAATGCTTTGACCAGTACTCATCAAATGTATATGGCGTCAGTAATAAGAACGACTGATACGGTGTTACTAATAAGCCGCCATTTGTATCAGTATAATTGGCTGCTCTATCCGAATGTACTACCGTTAGATCGTATGGATCGGCCGTCATACCTAAACAGCGCTCTACGCTAGCATAATCAGAATCAATCTCTTCGGCACTCAATACATCTGGTCCTTCATTTATATACGCTATACCACGATCAGTAACCAGATCAATTTCAGCGTCTGTAAATAAGGTTGGACCTGGCTCTGGAGCTGGAACCGGAATCTGGCAACCTGATAACCAAAGTAATAGTGTGGCGGTTATAAGTAATTTATTCATGTTATTCTCCTTTATTAATAGGTTAATTATACTGCTACCTATATATAAAGTACAACCTTAAATTCATGGTTCTGGACACACACGCCTCAGCCTCGAATCTGAGGCAATATTAGTTTATTATAATATACTCACATTCTAAATCAGACAAATATTAGCTTATTATAATATACTCACATATTAATTTGGAGTCGATAAGAAAAACTTATAATCACTATACGAAACTTTGATTGTACGAAGTTAAAATAAACCTGTAGAATTAACCCATCAAATAAATAATTATTTGATAAATTAAAACTAAATTAGGAGTTACAAATATGAGCACTTCAACTAAATCTAATAAAGCAATGACAACTTTAGAATTAACTAACATGATTTTAGAGTTACAAAAAGAAGTAAAGGAACTGAAGGAACGCCCAATAAGAGATAGAGGTCCAAAGAGCACAAAGGACATGACAGAGGAAGACGCTAAAATGATTATGATAGGCGACTTAAAGGATTCTTCTCATAAAGAATGTGCGACTAAATTAGGACTCTCTTATGGACAAGTTTATTCGGCTCGAAATGGATTTACTTTTAAGAAAGTCTATAAGGAAATGAAAGATTTAGAAAAAGCTTAAATAAGTAAATGAGGGAAGTCTAATATTAGACTTCCCTTTTTTATGCTCGGCTATATTAGCTTATTCGAATATACTCACATTCTAAAGCGCACATGTAAATAGACCCGCATGGCTCCGCGCCTGCAAGCCCGAAGGTGGACGTGTAAATAGACCCGCATGGCTACGTGCCTGCAAGCCCGAAGGTGGACTGAAATGAGCGTGACTGCAGGGACACAGCACGACATGTAAACACAGCGGCTCCCGCGCCTGCAGGCCCGAAGGTAGAACGCAAAAAGAAGCCGGATAAGGCATCCGGCTTAAAACGATCCAGTTAGGGACTGGATCAACAAGAGGAGCTCCCATATGAGGAGGAGCTCCGGAGCTTACTCGCTTAAACCTGCTTCATACTGCGACCAGGCATTCCATAAGAAATCGGCCATATGATCAAAGTCTTCAGAAACTTCTTCAGTTGTCTCAACAAGACAATGATAAGAGCCATCTTGTAATTCACCAAACCATGCGCCGTCGCCATCAAATACAATGAGCGCTTTAAAATACTGACCAGAATCATTTTGGTCTATTTGATCCATCTCTTTCTTATCCGTTACACGACGTTGCGTGTCTTTCCATTCTTCGTATGTCATACTCATAATAAGATACCTTTATAATTTTATACCGTAAGATTCAGTAGCGGTCCAATGTATCCATAAGTGACATGCTGCTTTGGCAAATGTTTCATGTACAGTTTCCTCATTGCTAATCATTACAACGAATCCGCCGTATCTATTAAAAAGATAAATGAGCCATCTTCAAACATAAACCCTGGAGATTGATCTTCGTTGTCACCTTGAAATACGTCCTCAACAACTCTAGACGTAGATTTCCAATTCTCATATTGTTCACACATAATCTTTACTCCTTTATTTATTTTATAAGTATATTATACACACAAACAAGCACGAAGTACAACTATTTATTTAGTGACCAAGATGGGTGAAATCGCCGCCTCAGCCCTGAATCAGACAGGCATGGGTAGCCCCAGAAGGGGACACGTGAGCATGTAACCATATGTAAATGATCCCATGGCTCCGCGCTAGCAGGCCCAAAGGTGGAGCGCAAAATAAAGCCCCTCTAGTAGGGGCTTTATTAAGTACTTAAGGAACTAAGATTAGCTCAGTAAGTCGTCCAGGTCTTCATCAGACTCAGTTTCATCAGCAGGCTCTTCAGCCGCATCTTCAGCCGCATCGACTTCTGATTTTGCATCAGCCTTTGCTTTGCCACGTGGCTTACGAGAACCTTTACGTGATTCAGCGAATGCCTTTGCTTCATCTTCAGTTGCAATACCAAGGTCAGACATGATCTTAGTGACGCCTTTAGAATCTTCCAGCTGATCAGTATAAACCTTAGCGGCATCAACCATGTCCTGCGTTGGCTTAAAGTCTTCAGTGACATATGCGAAATTAGAACCTTTACGAAGATCAGAAACTTTGCCGTTTGTTGTGCGGTACTTCGCAGCCAGCTCAGCGTCCTTCATGTCAGGGTTTGTACGCATTTCGTGTTTGATCGTTGCTACAACTGCCAGTGGCATACGGCCACGGATAATTTCAACAACAACTTTTTCAACTTTTTCTTCGGTTTTTGCAGTTTCGTTCTTAGCCATGATAGGGCTCCTTATTTAGTTTACGATTTAAAAATACTTAACAACATTGATACCACTATGATCGTAGAATATTTGAATACCCATATGATCACAGCAAATACCGTGAATAGACCGCCATTTAAAGCCGTCAGAAAAAACTTTTTTAACATATTAGCTTCATCCTCAACCTCCATTCTACTATAGTTTATATTAAATGTACAACTTTTTATTCATGGATCTTGAACTTATTTTTCCCGTTTTTCGGCCCGTTCATAAGCCCATTTGAATTGCTTTCTCGCGTTCTCTACTACGAACTCAGTTTGATTCTTAAGCCACTTAGGGCGAGTTTCCTTCATTACATTGGTCCTGAGACCAAAGAATGGTTCGAGCTTCGCTTTCGTCGGGAAAACCTTAAATCTAGTAGTGACATCAAAGTCATTAATCATTGTCGCTTCGAATGGGGATTTACCCATGACATACATGATAGCTAAACGAAACTCCCACTCAGGCCATGTATTCTCATCAAGAACAGGTAACCCTATTGCCATGGTCGCCCATACTATAGATTCACACATTGGAACTAATTCGTCGTCCTGCCAGCAGACGTCTTTGTAGTCCTTAATGTTCGTTAGCACAAAATCCAGGCTCATAGCTATTCTCCAAAATTAAATCTGCAGGTAATTCTGCGCAGAACGTTTCAGTGGAATGTTCATCAAACACAGGTATATCCATCTAATGAACTTCTTCAGTGACTATGTCATCTAAACTCATGACGAGATCCTCATTGCCGAGATGCCTTCGTACTCAGCACCTATAAGATTAATGAATTCTATAAATTTACTTAATTTCATTTCCGTAGGGTTTTCCCAATTATCAGTGACACGTATGCGGTCACCCATCATTGTACAAACTTGGTAGTGATGTCCTGGCGATTCGAACTCAGCCACGAGACATAGCCCGTTAGGTGGGATTTGTAAAATTTTGCCGTCTTTGATGACTGCTGATTGGCCTTCTTCAAACATGATCTTCGCTCCGTTTAATTATTGTATGAGTTAATTATAAACACGAAATGGCCAGAAGTACAACAGTTTAATCACAGCCCGTTATCGAATATTATTCTATTAATGGCGGGCGCGGGTGCGCGCGTAACTACCACATGTAAACACAATTGTACATATATAAATCGTTGGACCCAATATCGAGTCACAACGCCATAGCGGCGCGGCGGCCCCGACTGTAATCCCAGAAGGCAAGTCTTTAACGCCGCGGCACCCACGCCCACACGCACGTGTGTCAGAATCAATATGCCCAAAGGTGGAGCAACCTACCCAAAGGTAGAGCGGCGCGACGGCTCCATGAATAATTCTTCCGGATTTCAATTCTTCCGAATTCTTCCGTTAAGAGGTAGAATTCGGAAGAAAGGTGGCTAAAGGTGCCGAAGGTAGTATGCTTGAAGGTAGAGCAACATCAAACTATACATGAAATACGGCGGCTCCTCGGCACCAGAACTGACGAGCGCACACGATTCCGGCCTTCTGGACATGTTACCAAAGTAGTTATTACGCCAGAGCTTCCGTTCTACTACTATTTAAAAACTTTTAAAACTAGTATATACAGTGGTTATATGGTTATAGGTTATTATATTATATTTATTATACTTTATTATATAAGTAAGAAGAAGAAGAATAATGGTTAAAAATACGTTAAAAATTAATAACTTATGGTATCTTCCGTTTATTCTTCCGGCTACACAACTAATTTAAAAACGGAAGAAACCACTGATTTGTGCCGACGCACTACGTCACTTTACGCTTAGTTGACAATACGAGATCTTCCGTTTTAACTTCACGAGCTTCCAACGAGTTTAAAACGGAAGAACACCTTTAATAGTTGGAAGTTTCTTCTGAATTCTACCACTTGACGGAAGAATTAGGAAGCATCAGCTAAACCGCAAACAACTTTGGTACCGACGTGCCGCCCTGTACCATTCATTATTACCATATATCTAATACACAATATCAAGTACTCAGGAACTAGTCGTCTACTATATCGTATAACGGTGTATCGGCACTCTGAATTTCTTACCTTGACGAGTACTTAATGCCGTCACATTGAGTGCCGTGATGCCGACGTATAGTGTAACTAGTTTAAGCGTCTATAATACCAGATAATATGCACGTACGTAAGTACATCATATTACGCGTAGACTCCCGAAGATTTCACACAGATGTAAAGTAGTATACTTAATCTTGATTGGGTCCTGGAGGGAGTGTAATCGGAGTGCCGACACATATGGTAATTAAAGTCATGGACCAAGTGTACATAGAGATAAATACATTGTATTATATAAGGTATAGTCAAGTGGCGGAATTGGTAGACGCAGCCTCAGTCGACGATTAGGTGTAGAAGAAACGTAAGGACTACACGTTGTAGGTTCGAATCCTACCTTGACTACTATATGGTGATAAGTTGATCGGTAACCAGAAAGCCCGAGACCGCACCCTGACACCCTTCGGGTACACAGGCATAAAACTAGGAGCGGCGTAATGGATAACAGTAGGTTGGCTTATCACCTCCAAATTTAAAAATCGTTGTGAGGGCGATATGTCATACACAGAAAATAACTTCTTAGATGATTTAAAGACGGAATTGATAGAAGATAATCCAGAATATAAGATTCTTCTTGACTATATTGAAGGGCGTATTAAACAGGCTGTGCAACATACGCTTGATAATATTGAGTTTGCTACTAAAGAAGATATTCAAGAGATGATTGATAGACTATAAATAAATCGTTGTGAGGCGAATATGTACGACATAGAATATACAAGCATTCATGGTATTTGTTTTGATGAAGGTCAAAGCGGTAATTGTGGTCTTGAGTGTCGAGGATTACTATCTAACCAATGTGAAATTGAAGACGAGATGCTTGAATCATGCTCATTCAATGAGATATACGATACAGGTGAGTTTATTGATTACTTAATCGATAAGTTTATTGGCGAGTTTAGAATGCAGATTTTTATGCAACAAACGAAGATTGAGTTTGATATAAATAAACACCTTGAAAATATGAGAAATGGTGCCGTTGAACCTAAACGTATAGGATGATATAATGGATAGTTATGATATTAAGAAGTTAGAGAATATAGCGTATATTAATTCTCAAATAGCGTGTGCGCAAGCTACGATAGCAGGTATGCAGGCAACAAATACCGAAAGACTAGCTAATGGTTATACAGTAGCGTATGGCGAAGAAGAGTTTGAAAACGTTATTAATCGATTTGGGTTACATCATAATAGTGTTTTAACTACATTTAATAATGGGTTATAGTATGAGTAATGAGAAGATTTTAGCAAGAGCTAAAGCGTTATTGGCTATGAGTCAAGACGCGTCATCAGAACATGAGGCTATGATTGCAGCACGAAGACTACATTCGTTGCTAGCGAAACATAATATATCAGTTTTGGATCTTGACGACAATCAAGAAGAAGTTGGCGAATGTGAGTTTCATGTAAATGATTGGCCATGGAAAAGAACTATAGGTTATTGGGTAGCTAAGTTATATTTTTGCGAGTTGACGTACCAAAGAACTAAAAGAAATTACGCAAACTATTTTGTAACAGGTACTGAAGTAAATAGATTATTCGCAGAATCAATAATGAAGAACGTGTTCTTTACTATAGACTTGGCGTCTAAAGTTGAAAGCAGAAAACTGTATGGTAAAGTCGTATCTTCATTCGTAACATCATTCCGTAATGGTGCGTCTAATACTATAGCTTTGCGGTGTAATGAGTTAATAGATCAAGCCAAAGAAGGAACTTTGGTAGATGATGAAGGTAATACGTTACCAATATTGTCGTCTGTATACGATAAGTACGAAGCTGAAAATAGTGCGTATATGGAGAAGCTAGATATAAAGACTTCTAAATCATCGATTAGATCTTTGGACAGTAAAGGATATACAGCGGGTGCCGAAGCAGGTGAGAATGTGCAACTAAGTCGATCAGTACAAGATAAGTCAAGTCCTAAATTGTTGGAGTAATTATGCGTACAGTATATGATCCCAGAACCAATGAGTATGTTGTATCTAATAATCCTGCTTTGATTTTAGCAGATGAAATGTGTAAGACACATAAGAAATCAGTGCTAGACCCTGAATATTGGTTACTTATTTGCTATATGGCTAATTATATGGAGGATTACGTATGAGTAAAGCGTATATATGTTATGATTGTGGTCTTATCACAACTAAAATCTTTAGTAATGGTGATAATAAACATAGATGTGATAAATGCTCTTATACCAAGTATGTAACTGATAACCCATTGACACACGGTTTATTAATACGTAAAGATTCTGTAGTTGATTTTAATGTGAAAGCTTAGTAAATTAAATTCAAGGATCAAGTGTACATAGTTAAAATAAGGTGGTAATATAGTAACTGTTGGATGAGTGCAGCTAAGAGTATATAGTGACGCGTATACCTCCAACATGATCAAATGAAGTATAGCAGCAGTAGTGCGCACTATGGGAGATCTACACCCTTTATCTGATTTTGATCGGCACGGTCGAAGTGTAGGTAGTATCAGTACCTAAGCAAGTAGGACTTGAGAGGTTATGCGGAAGACGGTAATCAATCCGTTAACATACATACCATAACTGGTGGAGGTGCAAGCCCTCTTATATGGAGTGAGTGTACGTTAAATTTATTTTAACTTGTGTAGTAGCTAGTTCGTGCACTCACTCCTCCAATTAGATTATTTACCGAGAGGCATTACACGCTAATGGGAATTTATAGTAAGGGGCACCTGAATTAAAAAGAAGTTAGTATTTGTGACGATGGATCTGAAAATCCGCAGCCAAGGAAACATAAATAAGTAACTGTAAAGTAAGGGCACTGAAACACAGCGAAAATTTATAGTGTGAAACGAAGCAAATAGTGAAGTTGTAGTGTCGCGCGGTAAGTAATTTATAAGTAATTAATCGTTGTGAGGGCGATATAATGAATATTAAACACGATGTAAAAACAGTATCTGACCATGAAATAACTCTAAGCGGTGAAGATATAATTGAGTTAATCAATCTATATATCCATGTAGAACTAAAAGGTGCTAAAGTGCCTAGCGATGCCACTGTAAAGTTCTCAGTTCCAGGTGGTGGAGACTATTCTAACCAAAGAGTAGATATAGATAAGGATAACAATGTAATCGTATCTTGGTCAGATATGTCATGACTTGCTCAGAAATATGTATGTTAGAAATGTTCCTAAATCATAGAGCCAACGACTCTAAGTATTTAGTATGGATATCACCTAATGATGTGTATATGAAAGCTGTATGTATAGGCAAAAGAGACGATGAAGAGTCTGTTATATTTGAAGACGGCACATACGCGTATTTGCATAATACATCAATAGACGCATTTGCAATTGTTAAGAGGTTAGGAACGTGAGTAATCCACAAATTCTTGTTGACGATATTAATTTACTCACCATTGGTACGTGCGTTAAATGTAATAATGGTTATGACTAGGTATACGTAGGCAATAGAACTACAACTACTAAATCTATATCTCATCATTTCAGTAGATTCGATCGTATACTAATTGATGGTCCTTGGACATATAGAGCTACTAATCATGAGACATTAGATGTAAAGTTTCCAGGAATTTTAGACTTACGATATAGGCAATTATATGAGTAAATACCAAGAGATGCTAGACGCTTTGGAAGAGTACAAGTGTGAAGAGTGTAATGGCACAGGTGAGTGTGATAACGCAGAACCTTACGGTATGATGTGTGATACATGGGTATGCACCAAATGTAATGGTACAGGGTTGAATAGTAATATTGGCAATTTTCGTATTGGAGTAGTTGATAAATGATAAATCTTGATGATGTCAAAAAACAAGCTCAATGGGAAATTGACATTGAGCGGTTTGAAGAAGCAGTAAAGAAAGAGAAGGCAAAGATTAAATCTAAAAAGCTTAGATTTCCTTGGCGTCTTCGTTTTATTAACCTTAATAAAGTGAGTAAGTAATATGGCTAGTGAATTTGATCTTGAAAAGGCTAAGAAAGAAGCCCAAAAAGAAATTAACGACGAAATGATTTCAAAGGCTAAAGTTAAGTTAAAAGCTAAAATGCTTGAGCTTAATGACGCCGAACAATTGGTTGTTAATGTAAAGCGTGAACTTGAGGAATTAGAACACGAAATAGCTAATGGACTATCGTAAGTTAAGAAACCTATTGCATCCGTTCATTGAAATTCAATGGGCTGGGATGCGCTCGACCGTAGACCATATGTCAAGGCAAGGTTGGGAGTTTGAGATGATTCGACATGAAGAATTTCAAGACTGTCAATTGGTATTTAGAAATATAAACCATGATGCCGTAGGATATTGTCGTAAAGTTGATCAGTATAGGATTATGGACATGCATATGTCTTCGTACGATAGACCCAATCCTAGTCTTATGGTTGGCGGTCCTGCTAATATATCGTTTGACGCTACAATGCACAAACGTATTGAAACACAATTACCTATGGATTACTCTATACATAAGATGTCGGTAGGAATAATGAGACCTGATGGTGAAGTATACATAATAGAATCACATAAAGACGATGCGCCTGAAGAACTTATTATAATGCCTGAAGATATACCAGATTTAATGGCTAAAATTCGTAAAGTTCAAGAGCCTAGAGCTAGAGAAATATTAGCTAACCAACGTAAACGGCAAGAATTGTCAGAGCTTAATACCAAGGCAACTATATTATCATTTAATAAGGTATCGTAATATGATTGCTGTAATTTGTAATAAGCGTAGACACTTTAAAGAGTTTATATATTGGGTAGCAGTAAAAGATACAGAAAAGTTTAGATGCGTTACACGCCCTGATCAATTACACGGTATAAGTATATCAGATTATATATCTATTGGCGATTACTATAATAATCCACACATTGATGAAATAGAACGCTTAATAAAAACTAGGATACGACCATGAATAATTTCGCAGAATTCTTTGCTGAGTATATGAGTATAAATCCTAATGCCGAAGGAGATCGTATCATATACCAAATTAATAATCGCACATTGACTGTAAATGATTTTAAAGAGCTTCTTACTATGTATGACTGTGAACACTGCAAACATGTAAGAAAAGAACAATCTGATTACCCATGTAATAAATGCAATAGTTACGATATGTTTGAGGTACGTATAAAATGATACTAGATATAGTGACAAATAAAAAGGAATTATCAAAAGTTTGTATGCAGGCTATAGACGTAGACACAGCAAAAATAGTTGGCGATGATTTATTAGACACAGCAAATAGCATATATGATAGTTGTGCAGGTTTAGCAGCACCACAAATAGGGCATAGTTCAAGGATTGTAGTTGTCAAATTAGATGATGGGTTTGAATTAATGATAAACCCTCAATACATAACAAAATCCGGTAAGCGACAGAATGGAAAAGAAGGTTGCCTATCTAGACCATCGACTATTGAAAATAATGTCAGTGTTAAGCGATATTACAGAATAAAAATCAAATACGTAGATAAAGATTTTAAGATAGTCGTTAAGAAGTTTAAAGGTTTTCAAGCTAGAGTCATTCAACATGAGATAGACCATTTAAATGGTATATTAATATAGGACCGTGAATTTTCTTATTTACATTGAGATAATTACATAGTAATATAAGTCTATATAATATCGTTGTGAGGGCGAATTAATGGAATCAATTTGGAAGTATCCGCTAGACATACAAGACAATATATCTATTATGGTACCTGAAGGCGCCAAGTCTTTATGTATAAAGACTCAAAATAACATACCTTGTTTGTGGATGATAGTGAATACTTCATCTGCTAAGCTAGAAGAGTTAAAGCTTAAAATTTATGGAACTGGTCACAACCACGATTTTATTTTAGGTGAATACATAGACACATTCTTGATTAATAATGATAGTCTTGTGTTCCACGTATTTGAAGTACAGTCATAAGTAACTACGAAATATACACATAAAGGTCGTTAGATAAGCGAAAGCAAATGAACATTCGCTGATACATGTAAGGACAACCAATGAATAAAACAGAGCTTAACGTATTAAATAAACGGCTTGCTGAGTTGCTTGGGTATAGAATAGCAACCACTTTTGATTTTAAACCAAAAGCTGGTGATGTGTATGTCGCTGGAAGATGCACACCTGATTATATTGGTACTGTTTATAGGTCAGCATCACAACCGGGATACTTTTATAATTTCACCCCCACAACCGACATGGCTCAGGCGATGGAGTTGGGTATTGAGCATAAGTTGCAAATTGATTTTGAAGACAACATGGTTTTAATTTTAGTCAACAATGAATGGGAAGCTGTTGAAGGGAGCACCCCTATGGAAGCCATCGTTCGTGCAGTAATTAAAATGTTGGAGAGTGAGCGATCATGACTAAATTACACGAGGTTTATGATGAATCTGGGCACTGTATTGGTGATGAGTTTATTGATTTATCTGGATTACAACATGATACAAAAAAGCCATAGTTCAATTAATTTATCTGGATGAGTTAGTCGATACTTACAACGAGAGATTAAGCAAGCAAGGGGAGGCCAGCCATGACTGATGAATTGAAGGCGTGTGAAAGAAACAATATTCTTGATGAAGTCATACCAAAAATTAGAGCGCTTATGGGTGGTCAAATAGTTGTCGCTGGCTTGGTTAATTTCGAGACGATACAAAAAGCTATTAAGGATTTAAAAGACACCCGCCCATCCAGTACATCTAAAGGGGGTGATTTGTGAGTGAAACAAGAACTAATGTTCCGCAGTTGCTGTGCCGCAGATATGACGTCGAAACTGATTCTTGGGTACGCAAAGGAGGAAAAAACCTAATACCTAATATGGAAATGGCTGTTGCCCAAGGCAGTGGGGATCGGGTGTGGTTGCTAGATATTTGGCATTTATTAACCAACCAGTACATCTAAAGGGGGTGATTTGTGAGTGAATTTGTAAGATGTGATTTTGAACAAAAGGCATTCAGTGTGTTGGTGAAAAAGGCCATGACGGCAAACATAAACGACCTCATTCACATAAATGCCATTTTCCTACATGCAATAAAGAAGTGCCACCGAAACTATGGGGCTGTAAGGAGCAC